>JABAOF010000790.1_pt2 | contig 40507 bp, 35 predicted proteins | sample 7062171 | NCBI WGS metagenome assembly JABAOF01 (sample SAMN14538628, study PRJNA623070) | marine sediment metagenome | biome: marine biome [ENVO:00000428]; feature: marine pelagic biome [ENVO:01000023]; material: deep marine sediment [ENVO:00002113] | place: India: Gulf of Khambhat ... | reverse complement strand
GGGAGAAGCACCAGACCCGCTTCGGGCCCAAACTCCCCACCTGTAATCAGGATGGGGCCATCGACCGTATGTTGGAGAAGACTGAAAGATTGCATGCCGCTCACCGGAAAACCGAAGACTGGTCCTTCGAAAAAGTTCCACCCGATATGCAACCCGATGGAGAGCCATAATTTCTTCGTTCGGATCCAACCGTACGCAAGGAAATAGCCGGATACGGTTATGCCGACGACGGACACCCATGTGGCGTTTGGATTGGTGATATGGAGGACACCAAAGATGAACGAAGAGAGAAACAAGGCCCACGACAGATTGATCCCTTCTATGAGGTTTTGTAGATGATATCCCCTGCTGAGCAACTCCTCGGAGTATCCGACGGCGATGAACAAGATGAAAAGACCGATCGTCTGTAGAACGACAAGTTCGAGATCTGCGGTCGCCCAGGCGAACGAGTCGAAGTGCAGCCAACCCATCGCTGTTTCAATGCCGTATATCAGGCTGAACATGAGGACGGGTAGGAAGAAGCCCACGGCCAGGTCGGATAGGGTGTGTCGATCGAAGGTGAAACCCAAGGAGAGGAATGTACGCTTGTCTAAGAACCGCCGGGCGATCCAAGTTGCACAGGTGAAGACCAACACATCGAGCGTGGCCAAGCTGAGAGCGTCGGGTGGAATTAAGAGCAAAATCCACGAGAGTGAGAATGCCAATAATAAAACCAGTAAGGAGTGGAGCATGAGCCGCCAACCTGCCCGCAAGCGCGGTTCATCATCGGATAGCAAGATTTGACGAAGTCGCGATGGATGAGGTGAGGAGGTCATGGCTTCAAACCCCTTGGTCTCACGTCCCCAAACATTGGTGAATCAGTACGGCTAGATGGTTTTCCAACGTGCGGAAAGAGTAGTGACGGCGCCCGATTTCATAGTTATGCGCTGCCATCTCTTCCCCTAGAGAGGGATCGTCCAGCACTGCGCGCGCTTCTTTTACGGTCGAATCCTCGATGAACTCGTCGAAGCCGATCACCTTGAATCCTTTGGGGCGAATATCGGTTTTGAAGATCTCGTAGCTGCTGATCACAATCGGGCGACAGTAGTAGATGGTCTCCAAGAAGGCGTTACCGAAGCCCTCAATGGTGGAGGGGTAGGTTACGAGGTTGGCGTGATGATAGGCATCCGCGAGGGAATACACTTTGCGGCCGTTGGTCAATGTGTGACGGGAATGATTGATGATCTTGGATCCGAAGGTCACTCGTACGCGCAGGATTTCCGCGTAATCTTTTAGATAGTTCTCATACGCGCTCCCTTCGTCCCCGGAGGCATGGGTGATCACTAAGACACAATCGGGGTCCAACCGGCGGGTGAGTTCGATGGCGAGCTCGATCCTCTTGCGGGGCACGATGCGCGTTGGTTGGAGCAAGAAACTCTGTTCAGGAAATATGCCCAGCGCCTGACGCAGATCCTCCGCGTAATCATCTGGTGGGGCGGGGGGATTGTCGAAGTCCATCACGTTGGGGATGAGCGTGGAGCTGGCCCCGGTACGCAGGGCCAGTTGGCGGGCTGCAAAAGAGTTGATGACGACATGACGGATTGAATGCAGGCTCGGAGGAAATGCGGCGCTCAAGTAGTCTTGGGCCGCACTGACAACGAATCGGGATCGTTCCCAGGAGAAATCGTGGTGATGGGCGATGGTGGGGATGCTTGTCTCGGCGATGAATTCACTCAAAGCCAGGCCCAGCGGGATGTTCATCGGTATGGAAAGTGCATTTTCGACGATCAGCAAGTCGATATCGAAAGACTGCACGAATTTATAAAGCTCTTTCTTCAAGTGGAAGCGTAGTGTTTGAATCGCCTCTGTGGACTTGGAGGAGCGTACGTAATCGTCGAAAAGATCGGCCGTGAGCGCCACGATCTCCTCGTGTTGGAAATGGGCTTCCGGGACCAGTTGGGTATGTGATTCCGGCCTGTCGGATTCCCCTGCGAAGTAAAAGCATTCGTGTCCGAGATTCTCGAGTGTTTGAGCCCACTTCTCGGTCTCCAAGGAGACCCCATCGGTGCCTGAGAAGCGAGTGGATATGAATCCGATGTGGTTGTTATTCTTAATCATAATTTTTCCACCATGAACCATTCGGGATGTGCATTTGAGGGGATATAGTCCCACACTTTTTCAATGGGTACGCTGGCGATGTGTGCGCGAATGATTGCCAAGGACAAGCCGTGTGAGACGACGGCAACGGTGCCCTGGGGATGAGCTTGAAGGATATCACGAATAGCTGCGAGAACGCGTTGCCGTAGTTTACCCACGGTTTCGCCACCGGGTGGGGCTACGGATAGTGGGTCGTTTTTGCGTGTCTTCCAAGCCTCAGCATAACGAGCCTGGATTTCTGCAAATAGCATGCCCTCCCAATCGCCCTGGTGGATCTCTCGGAGGCGTGGATCTAGATAGAGGGGGACGCTTCGATTTCTTATCAGGGTTTCGGCGGTTTGCCGAGCTCGCATCAGGTCACTGCTATAGATTGCGTCGATGGTTTCTCCTTCTAGGCGCGTGGAAACCGCTAGTGCTTGCTCCCGACCTTGTGTATTGAGGGGAACATCGGACTGGCCCGAGTAACGGCCTTCAAGATTCCAATCAGTTACGCCGTGTCGAATGAGAATCAGGGTAGTCATGCTTGAATGTTTTTAGCTCGCTTCTTTGAAACGTGCCTGATATTCAGGAAGGTTGAGCATCGGTTGGCGTTCTCGCTCAGCAATTTCTTCGACTTCAAGGAAGAAACGTCGTTGTTGGCGACGAATGAGTTTCATCGCCAGGTTGACGTCGTCGAGTAATTGTAATCGATAACGACGGTCAAGTTTGCGAATTACAGTTTGAATAATCGAAAAAGACATTTTACTCAATGCTGCCAACGGCTGATTGTGGTGGATACGTTTGATCAGATCCACCTGACCGAGCGCCGACAGACCGAAACGATCGAGAACGTCGATAAGCAGACCGATTTCAACGCCATAGCCCGATGAAAAAGGTAACTGCTCCAAAGCTTCTCGTCGTCCGCCATATTCTCCCGAGAGCGGCTGGATGAAGCCGGATAACGGAGGGTAAAAGAGGTTAAGAAGTGGACGAGCAGTGAGTTCAGTCACCCGACCCCCTCCGCCTGCTTGGATGGTTCTTCCTACGCGCATTGGGCGCAGGTAGAAGCCTTTGATGAACATCAAGTTAGGTCGGTGGAGCAAGGGACCGATAAGGCCGTAAACGAAGCGCGGGTGGATGTTGACGATGTCCGTATCGATCCACAAGATGATATCGCCGCTTGTGACGTAGAGGCTTTTCCACAGCGCCTCTCCTTTACCTTGTCGTGCGCCATACTGTGGAAGAATTTCTTGATGGATGTAAACAGGGACGCCTAGGCTGTTTGCGATCTCTCTTGTTCGATCTGTCGAGTTTGAATCAATCAGGACAATTTCATCCAGTAAAGGAATCTCCTTCATCAAGGTTCGTTTGACCGTGCTGATGACATTCCCGACGGTTTCCTCTTCGTTAAGCGCCGGCAAAGCCAAGCTGATTGTGACACCTTGTTCCTGCTTGCGTCTCAGGAGATATTGGAAGTTCTCAAATTCGGAGGCGCGAAATGTGTTCTCGGCAAACCACTTGTCGACAAGGACGGAGATCGCCTCCATCCCGGCTAGTTCGACTGTGGGTTGAAATGAAGGATGCGATTGGGCACATGCGATCAACACAGGGCAAGGTGCCCTGTCAATCACGTGTTGGACGAACTCGTCAAAGTTCTGTCCGTTGTCATCCATAGGTTCGCAAGCACCAAGAATCACCAAATCATGTTTTTCCGCCTGTTCCAGAACAGCTTGAAGGGGGTCGTCCGCCAGCAGGAGGGCATCTTGTACCTGAGGCAGATGCTCAAGCACTTGTTCTATTCCTGATTGAGCGTAACGTTGTGTCTCTTTTTCCGTGACGGGGGACAGGCGTAATGTGGTGAGCGTGAAGTCCCCTGAGCGAGTGAGTGTAAGCCCTAGCCGTAATGCAAGTATGCTATCCGGGCTACCTCTTAGTACGATCAAAATCGACCCATTCGATACAGGCACATTGCCGTGCGCGATGGCAATCGGACATGGCGCAAGTTCGATTAAAGGTTTAATCAAACTCCGACACGCGGCAGGTTCGCGCAGCCAAGGTAAAACCATTAAAGTCACATTCTGCTCTGTGACGAAAGCGGTAATCTCGTGAAGTGGATGGTGTGAGGCGATAATCTTGGGCCATAAACGTCCCCCCACATCGCGAACGACTCGCCGTAGGCGTGTACGCAATTCCTGTGTCTGGTCCGTGGCCTTGCTCAGAGACTGCTTCGCTTCGACAGAAACAAGCCCAAGAACTTGGATAATGTGTTCCTCGCTTAACGCCTTCGCGAATGGGATTAAGGGGGTGTTGGGATCGCAGTAGAAGGCTGGCAAGAGGATTCTACGCTTCCGTCGCCGGTTGGGTTTGCTCATCTTACGATTAACTTGGATCTGACTCATCATCCGTGCTTTCTAGCAGAGGTAGGATCTTTCTGGTGATGATCCCCTCCCATGTATACCAGCGTCGCACCTTGCGCTGCAAGAGGAAGTGCGGTTTTTGGAATAGGTTATTTCCAATCAATGCCGCGACCTGGAGTGGGCTATCTTCGAGTGAGAAGTAATGAGCTTGAGCGCCAGCGCTCTCGTGAAAGGGAGGGATGTCCGTGCAGAAGATAGGCAATCGTGCAAATCCCGCCTCAAGGAGTGGGATCCCGAATCCTTCTTCTCTGCTGGGGAAGAAAAGCGCATCGGAAAGGGCATAGAGGTTCGCCATCGTTTGGTCATCCACCTGTAATGGCTTGGTGGGATCGAGTTGGTAAAGAAAGTGAACGGATTCTTTAAGACCGAGCTCTGCCTGTAGAGAGAGCAAATTCTGGAGATATGCGATGTTCGCTGGGTTGTGCGGACCGGGAGGTCCCGTGATTAGAAGGCGGATGTCCTCACCGGTTTGCGTTCGTATCTCTGCTAGAACTTGTATGGCTAATTCAATATTCTTGCGGGGTGTGATGCGGGCGGGCAGCAACAAGATGCCGTCAGATTGGAGAAGCTTCAATTCCTTGGCGAGCCAGCGCGTTGTTTCGGTCCAATTCCCGGAGATGGCTGGATCGATCCCTGGTGGGATGACGTGAATGGATTCTAACGTAGTTCCGTATAGACGCGCGATTTTTTTCTGTTGGGATGCGGAGACAACGACGTTTGCAACCCCTGGCCAAGCTTGCTTCAGCAGATCCCACGGAGGGCCATCGTGAAGTTCGTCGCGGTATTGTTCTCGTGCCCAGGCGAAATCATGATGCCAACCGATGAGAAATGGTTGATCGCGTTCTTGGCGGAGACGCCAGAGGGCGGCGCTCAGTGCCAGGTTTTTGTGTAGGGTCAGGGCGTTATGTACGATAAGGATCTCGATCTCATCCAGAATAGGGTTCAGATGAGCGCTCAGTTCATCGCGCAGGTTGTTGAAACGATCACTGATGTGACCGCTATCCAATTCGGATTTGACGGTCAAAACGTCAGGGTGTTTCGAGTAAAGAGTTGGGATGAGTGTGACCGGTATTCGTGCGTTAAAGGATTGGCCCGTACCCACGATCAACTGCGGCTTGTATCCCAGATCGGCGAGAATCCTGGCGTGGTGATAAAGTGTTTGCTCTACGCCACCTACGGTGGGTGGACCACTATAGTGAAGTAGTGCGATTCTCATTTTTGATACCTTTGTCTAGATTTATCCAACGAACTTGGTATGGTGTAAGCTGGCATGCGTCCAGGGACACGGTTTCACCAGTGAGTAAATCTATGGGCTTATACTGTGACCCGATGGGTAAGTGAACATCCAGGCGTTGTCGGCGACCGGAAACCTCATGGACACACAACACGCGTCGACCCTGGTTGGGTGAAAGCCTCAGCACGGTAAAGACGTAGGGACCGAGATCAAGGATTTGTTGCTCGCCATGTGGATGGAAGGCAGGTTGACTTGCACGCGTAGAGAGCATCCGCGAGTATCCCTCGAAGACTCGTGCACGGAGCGAATCAGGTTGGGCCAAGTCGGCTTCCAATGCTTGTAAAGTCAACTTTTCCCGGTTGATGGCGCGCAGATGACCGCTGCGTTCCACCCCTTCGGGGTAATTGCGTGAGCCAAAGAGGCTGTGAAAGTATATCCCTGGAACACCGACTAAGGAAAGCATGATTGCCTGGGAGGCGAGAAAACGTGCGATCGATCGCGTGACGGCCTTGTTGCCGGTTTTTGGCTCGGCGAGTGCGTCAAAGTAGTTGATGTTGAGCTCGTAGGGTGAGCGGTCACCCTCGCCTACACGTCGATAGGAAATACCTCCGCCTCCGGCCTCAGTTCGCTGGACCAACATGGTGATCTCTTCCTCGGAGAGAATCCCTTGCGCAGGACGAAGACCGACGCCATCGTGCGAGGCAAGAAAGTTGAAAAAAGTGACCTGATCTGAAGGAAGACGAAGATCTGATGCCCAGGCGGACAGGTGTGAAGCATCGCCGCTTTGAAGCGTGTGCAGGACGAGAGGAGGAAGGGCGAATTGATACACGAGGTGAGCCTGGTCGGTTCCGTCACCGAAGTAGGAGAGGTTTTCTTCGTGCGGAACATTGGTCTCGGTGATGATGAGGACCCAGGGCGCAACGGCATCAAACAGCTCACGCATTAACTTGACGGCGTGGTGAGTTTTGGGGAGATGAATACAAGAAGTACCGATCTCCTTCCAGAGGAAGGCGATGGCGTCCAGACGAATGAGTTTTGCACCTTGACGCACATAGAAGAGCAGCAGGTCGAGGATTTCGAGCATCACGTCTGGGTTGGCGAAGTTGAGGTCGATCTGGTCAGCGCTGAAGGTGGTCCATACATATCGTCGTCCCTCAGAGGTTTGCACGGGCGTTAGCAGGGGTAAATCGCGCGGCCGGACGACAGAGGAAAGATCGGTCTGGGGATCGACAGAGATGAAGTAATCGGCAAACCTGGGATCGCCTGAGAGGAACCCTTTAAACCAATCACTCTCGGAGGATATGTGATTGATCACGGCGTCAAACATCAAATTGAAGTGTTGGTTGATGCGTGCAATGTCCTCCCATGTACCAAATTCCGGATTCACTTTTCGATAGTCAATCACGGAGAACCCATCGTCTGAAGAATAAGGGAAAAAAGGAAGGATGTGTAAGGTGCTAATGAGGCCTTTTAAGTGCTTCTCCGCGAACCTTGCGAGTGTCTGGAGGGGAGGTATTCCCTCCTGCTTCACCATGTCTCCGTAGGTGATTAAGATGGTGTCGCGTTCACTGAGTTGTTGTTCGGAGACTCTTGGATGCGTAATAGCATCGTCCGCTTGAAAGCGGTGGACCACTTCAAGCAGGCGCGGAAGGATCGTTCGAGCTCGTTCGCTACCATATAGGATCTCTAATCTATCAAGAAAAGTTCGTTCGAGGTCCTTCACGGCCGCTATCTTCCCCGGTGGAATCCTGTGCGAGAAAAACGGTACTCCGTACTGCGTGCTTGTGTGAATCGTCTGATTTTCTTCACGAGTCACTTCTCGTTTTCTTTGGCAATTGTGGGGTTAAACGCAGGGTGACGATTTGGTAGGGTTTCACGACGAGTTGCACACGGTTGTCTTCCACATCCAGACGTTCTTCGTTCTCTTCAAGAAGGTTTGTGCGCCATGCAGCTGCTAGAGGGAACTTGGTGGTTAGCTCAAGTTTGCATTGTCGACGCTGGTATTCATAGAAGCGCAGGATCAAATCTTCCCTATCCTCGGCTTGCTTTATCGTTTCGACAATGATGTTGGTGGGAGAAAAATGGAAGGGGGTCCATGGTTCTTGCGATCGGATCCCTGTGTGATCAGCTGTGCTTTGCGCCCCGCGTATTCGGTCGGTCTTCCATACAATGAGAGGGTCATTTATGGCGTAAGCCTCGGCCGCGGTGCGTTCCCCCCATCTCTCGGCGTGGGGTAGAAGGCTGTACAAGAACTGGTGCTCGCCAAGGTCTGTTTGAGGGTCGGGGTACGTTGGGCTGCGTAGTAATGTGAGTCGAATGACGTTGTCATGAATATCATGACCATACTTACAATCATTCAGCAAGCTAACCCCGTATCCACCATCACTGAGATCGACCCACTTCTGCGCACAAGTTTCAAAGCGCGCCCAATCCCAACTGGTATTTCGATGGGTGGGGCGTTCAATGTTTCCCCATTGAATCTCGTATGTGGCTTGGGGTGAGAGTACGTCAACTGGAAAAGCGACTTTTAGCAAGATGTGCCTTTCCTGCCAGTCAATGGAGGTGCTAAAGTCTACACGCGGACTATTGTGCGTTAGGGAGATGCGTTGTACGATCTCGCTCTCCATGATTCGGCGCCGCACCTCGATTGTCGCTCTTAGGGGACCTTTCTCAACGACCTCGACAGATTCCGCAACTTCGGCAAGCCACACGCGATCGTCATAATAAATATCGATTTCCCAGGCATCCGGGGTTCTGGGACGGTCTTCGAAGGCTTGGAATTGATTGGCGATTCCGCCTGGGGGGATCGTCTCCCGCTGGTTGAGTTTGTCGTAAAGGCGTGTAATGTCTCCGTCAGCGTTCAACTCGACGCGAATAAAATCGTTTTCAAGTGTGTTTGGGTCGACGTGCAGTGGACGGACATTCGGGTTCGACGTTTCACTAGAATGAGGGTGCGTGGAATGCTTCAGGGGAACGATTCCGTAGGGCGGTGACTCTCCCGCATCGAGCAACCAACCTCCCTCCACATTCTGAATCCCGACCGCTGAGTTATCAGGACGAAGAATGGTGGGGAGCACTTCGGCGTCACTAGACCAGAATGCCATATCGTGGCGAGTGAAGGAACTCGGATTGACGATTAGTAGGTCTGCGTCGAAATGTTCGCAGATTATAGACAGGCTTGCACTTCGCAGCCGATCTCCTATCTCTTGAACGTCGGCGTATTGTTTTAGGGCTTCGTCATACACCTCGTGGATACTCGTTCCTGGTAGGATGTCATGGAATTGATTGAGACAAAGCAATTTCCAGGCCTGTTGCAGTTGCTCGTGCGGATAATCGTTTGAGGGTTCCAAGATGGAGGCTGCTGAGCTAAGGTATTCAACATCATGCAGGAGAAACTCGCTCCGGCGGTTCAATCGTTTATTCATTGCTTGGGTAGTGTAGGTGCCGCGGTGGTACTCTAGGTACAGTTCGCTGTTCCAGGTGGGTAGACGGTCGCCGACATCCGCTTCCAGCTTACGGTAGAAGTTCAAAACCTTGTCAAATTTTACTCGTGGCGTGGCTGGGAACGACGCCATCACGCGAACGTTTTCGAGCATCTCGGTAGTCGGACCGCCGCCACCGTTCCCATGCCCAAAGGACATGAGCAGCGGTGGCGGATTGCCAATGGGTCCCAAATCTTTTTGCAGAAAATTCCTCCACGTGTGCAAGATTTCTGCAGGCGTGGCCTCTGCGTTGTACGTGCTTACGTTGACGTGATCGGGTTTATGTGTGGTGCTAAAGTGTGTCAGGACGCGCGTCCCGTCCAGCCCTTGCCACCAGAATGAATCGTAGGGAAGCCGGTTGTACTCACTCCACCCGAGCTTGATCGTGAAGAAGTATTTCAGTCCGGCCTGCTTGATGAGCTGTGGCAGGCTCCAGGGAAAGCCGAAAATATCAGGCAGCCACAGAACGGGCGATTCAGCGTGTTCACCGAAATGGTGTTGGTAGAAAGCTCGGCCGAGTATAAGCTGCCGCACCAACGCTTCTCCTCCGGAGAGGTTGCAATCCGCTTCCACCCACATCCCACCGATAGGCTCCCATTGACCCTCTTTCACGCGCTTTTGAATGGCCTTGAATAGATCAGGGTAGTCATTGCGCACATATTCGTACAGTTGAGGTTGGCTCTGGGCAAAGCGGAACGTCGGATACTGCTCCATGAGGCGAATGACATTGTGAAACGTGCGTCCGGCTTTGAGTCTCGTTTGGTCGAGCGTCCATAACCAGGCCACGTCGATGTGTGCGTGACCGATAGCAGTGATTTCCACGTCCAGTGGAGGTCCGGATTGTGTGATTCCTTCCTGGAGTTTTTGGTGAGCCAGAGGGACACTTGCGTAAAAGCGGTCGCCGAAGGGCTCACGGGTGTCGAGGAGCTTGAAGGCTTCGTCTAGGGCGTTGTAGAGATGCGCACGTACGGGTTCGTTCTCGTTCATCTGTTCGGCTACGCCGAGAGCGTTATGTGCCAGGGTGTAAAAATCGCGAGTACCTGGATCGATCTTTACGAGGGCACATTCGCGCATCAACAACTTGATTTGCGGGTCGTCCCCCATCAGGCCCGTCCATCCATTTAACAATAGTTCGTGGGGAGATGCATCCTTGAATGCTGCCGAAAGTTGGATTTCCTGGTGGTGACGGTCACAAGTGGCGTATGGTCGACCATCGAGGTAGACCAAAGCTTCCGGGTGGCTGAAATCGCCGGCTGCGCCGATGGGGAGGTAAAGGGCGATGGGACCTTCTTTCCGCCAGTCCTTTTGAATTTGAAAACTGGTTTGGAGCAGGAAGTTGGCGTTCCGTTCACCCCAATAAGTGCCCCACGGAATGGTGAGCCAACTGGTATTGGTTTCCTCGGCGGCTTTCAGAGCGTCGACACGTGGACGATCCAACTTGCGATATTGAAAGGGTGGCAGTGGATCGATTTGACGGTAGACGAGGGAGGCAACAAGTTTCAAGCGTTGGCGAAGTTTTTCGTGGGTCCAGCGAAGATCGTGATACACGACTATGCAAATCTCAATTCGTCTATGGCGATCGCGGCAACACCGATGACTGTGTCCGCCGCACCGTAGTAAACGAGGAGGACGTCGTCAAGGATTGCGTGTCCACAGCTAAAAACGACGTTGGGAACATGACCTTCGATTTCCCAATCCAATTCCGGCTCCAGAATGGGTGTTGCTTGCCGGGCGATGACTTCTGTCGGATCGTCCAAGGCTAACAGCGCGGCGCCCAAGCTGTAGCGCATTCCTGTACCTACACCGTGGTAAATCAGAACCCAGCCTGCTGAAGTTTTAATTGGGGGGCCGGCAGCGCCGATCTTGACGTTCTCCCACGCTGAGTCTGGCACGGGCTCCATGATTTTGGTGTGATCCGACCAAACATCAAGGTCGGGAGAGGAGGCCAGCCAAATATCGGGCGGTCTTCGATGGAGCATGATGTATGTATCGTTGATCATTTCGGGGAAAAGGGCTGCGTCCTTATTGGGCTCATCGAGGACCACGCCGTGACGTTTCCATGCGATCAGGTTATTCGAGGAGGCGAGGCTGATGCGGTGATCCCCGTCGAACCGTCCCCCGAAGCCGGTGTAGAGCATATAGAAAGTATCCCCGAGCTTGACGATGCGAGGGTCTTCGGGGCCTCTCGCTTCCTGCGCTACGTCATTGCTGAGGATAGGATTTTCGAGGCGGTTGAAGTGAATCCCGTCGCTGCTTAAGGCGTATCCCAAGTTGTTAGTGTAGGGGCCATCACGCCCGTTGGAAGCGATGTCCGTGGCCCGATAGATCAAGTGTACGAGTTCGTTCTCATAGATCGCCGCGCAGTTAAAGACGGCTCCTGCCTCCCATGCGTTTTGCGCTTTGGGACACAAGACAGGTTGATCTGAGAGCCGGCGGAGTTTGATCATGTGTTGTGGGGTATCTATTGAATTCTTATTTCGGTTTCCGGATCGTAAAACCGCAAGGCATCTGGTTTGAATGCCAAGTGGATGGGTTGCCCTGGCTCGATGATAGGTTGTGCTGGTGCGACGATTTTGACAATCTCGTCGTCGAGCTCTACGGCCACGATTTGGTGGGATCCCTGAGGTTCTGAGACCAGGCATTCTGTAGAAATGATGGCGTCCTTCTCGCTTACAAGGAGGATATTCTCGGGCCGAACGCCTAAGATGATGTTTCTCTGACCGTGCCTTTTCAGCGTGTCTGTCGTCACCTCGTCCAAGGGGAGTGTGAAGTTAGGGTTGGCTAGTTGATAACCACCATTCACCGCGATCAACTCGGTATTGAAGAAGTTTGTGGGTGGCGTGCCGATGAAATCAGCAACGAAAATGCTTCCACTTTCATGGTAGACCTCATCCGGCGTGCCGATCTGCACGATTTCGCCGTTTTTCATGATCACGATACGGTCAGCCATGCTCATGGCCTCGGATTGGTCGTGGGTCACGAAGACAGAGGTGGCGCCCGTGCCAGCGTGAATGGCTTTCAATTCTGTGCGCATCGAGACGCGTAATTTGGCATCCAGGTTGGAGAGCGGCTCGTCCATGAGGAAGATTTGCGGTTTCACCGCGATCGCACGGGCCACGGCCACTCGTTGTTGTTGGCCGCCTGACAATTGAGCCGGATAACGTTCGAGAAGTTCGGGGATTTTCACCATGCCGGCCACGTCTTTGACGATGCTCTCGATCTCGTCCTTTTTCATTTTTCTCAGACGCAGCGCATAGGCGATGTTTTCGTAGACCGTCATGTGCGGCCATACGGCGTAGTTCTGAAAGATCATGCTCACCTGGCGTTTTCTTGGAGGCAGTTCTGTAACATCCGTTTCGCCAATATAAATTCTTCCCTTGGTCACCTCTTCGAGTCCGGCGACCATACGCATGCAGGTTGTCTTCCCGCATCCCGAAGGACCCAGTAATACCAAAAATTCGCCGTCTTCCACACGTAGGCTAAAGTCTTTGACAGCCACGACCTTGCGCCCGAAGCGTTTGGTTACATTTTCAAAAGTCAGGGTCGCCATAGATTCCTCCTTAGAGCGTGATACCGCCCCACATCTGTTGAATGTACCGGCGAATGAAGTAGGTGAAGGTCACCGTGGGGATGGCCATGACGATACCGCCTGCGGCAGAAAGGTTGACCTGTCCTGTAGCTCCCACAAGGGATTTATATACCACCACAGAAAACGTGGGATTGAGTTCTGTCAGAACAAGAGCCGAAACCACTTCATTCCATGCACCCAGGAAGGCGTACATGGCGGCAGCGGCCAACCCGGGCAGGGCTAGGGGCAGCGTGATGCGTAGAAAAGCTTGTGCTCGCGTCCCCCCAAATACCTGAGCGGCTTCTTCTAGCGATACGGGGATTCCCATGAAAATGCTCGCGGTGATCCAGACAGTCAGAGCGATGTTGCCGAGGGAATATACAAGTGAGAGACCGATCGGGCGATCATAAAAACCCATATTGGCCAGGATGATCACCATCGGTAGGGCGATGGCAATAGCAGGGAACATCCTCACAAACAGGACGCTGAATTTCAGCATCTCGCGTCCGACAAACACATACCTGGCGAACGCGTATCCGGCCATGCCTCCGATAGACAATGAGATCAAGATCGTAAGCCCACATATTTGCAGGCTCCTAATCAGCGAAGGAATGGCATCACGGGTGATCTGAAAGAATACCTTGTAATTATGAAAGACGTCAGCATTTTTAGTGAAATATACAGGGTCTTCACGATCTAACCTGGCGACTTGTTCCTCAATTTCACCGATGGACACCGGGGTTCCCAACCTCGCTTTCATGTAGACCGACATCTTTTCCAGGTCCAAGGTGTCGATGACGGTGATGTACTCCTTGTTGACACGGTCATAGACACTTAGCAAATAGCCTCTCTCCCCGTGAGTCATATGGAATTGCGTTGATAAGGCGGGTAGAAGCGGGAGCGGATAATCGTATGCTTCTCGCGTGGAGAGAAAAGAGAGCGACACGACAAAGAACACGGGTCCGATGATGGACAGTGTGATCGTGGCGACAAAGATATAGAACACCGTCGTTTTAATGTTTTTGTAGATGTTCCTCCAAGGTGCGCGAGAACTCATCTTCAGTCCTCCCCTCCGCGCCGTTCAAAAGCGCCTGTGAACCTCAAATAAAGCAAGGCCGCAAGAGAAACAATAGCGGTGACGATCATGGTGTATCCTGCCTTCATTTGGGGACTGATGGCTAATCGGGGGACTTCTTCATGATAGTAAACGATTCGCTCGACAAGCACCGGCAGCCGTGAGAACCCGACCATAACGATCACGATCAGCCAGATCTGGATAGCGGCGATCAACCTCAGGATGACCGCAGTCTGGATGGTGGGGCGTAGCAACGGAAGGGTGATCTTGCGAAGAACAGTAAGATAGTTGCCTCCAAATACATACCCGGCTTCCTCGGTTTCTTGAGGGATGTTCTGAAGGCCGGCAAGCAGGATGATCATCACGGAGGGAATGACTTGCCAGGCGTCGATGAGGATAATGAGCCCCAGCATCTTCCATTCCGTACCCGCCAACCAGTAGATCTTGTCGCCCTGCTCCAGCAGCCCTACGTAGGTCAACAAACTGTTGATCCATCCATTCGTCGTCAGGCCTGTTTTCCACATGGCGCCGACGGCAACCGCGGGCAATGCCATGGGAAGCATCGCCAAAAAGAGGAAGATGCCGGAACCACGGAACCTGCGATTGATCAGGAGGGCCAGGAAAAGGGCGAGAATGAATTCAAGTGAGACAGATATTACGACAAGGATAGCAGTGTTTCTTAGTGCGGGGATAAATTCGGGGTCAGAGAAAACCAGCCTGAAGTTATCAAACGTGAAACGCCCATTCACGTCTAAAAAACTTGTTGCGAGTTGCTGGAGAACGGGTCGCACCCAGAAGGCAACATAGTAGATCAGCACGGGGAATACCAGCAAGTAAGGTGTTAGACTTTTACTGATGTTCCTTATGGACTTGGGTCTCTCCAGAGCGAGATCAGCCATGGCCGGTTCCTTTCGGGAAAGGAGGGGATAGAGCCGGGAAATGGCTCGTACTCCCCGGCTCTATCAGCAACGTCCAGATCACGTCTTCCCGATGGCTTATTTCCTTAACGCGTCGAGCCTTGTTTGCGCTTCGTTCAACAAATCTTGATCGACAGTGCCATCGCCTCCGAGGACCATCTCCTCGAAGACGTCATCGAAGACCTTCTTCACCGCGCCCCAGTCTTCGAAGTCTGCGATCGGCAAGAAGGATGGGATACCTTTCTCGAGCACTATCAGCGCCTTGCGGACGATCTCGTCGGCGGGATCGTCACCAAGGAAATCGAGTGCTTCGCCCACAACGGGGATGAAGCCCCCAGCTCCCTTGTTGAGCTTCACCTGGATCTCCGGGCGGGTCAGGTACTCGAGCAACAGCACGGCCGCGTCGTAGTTGGGTGAGCCCTTGACGATGCCCAAACCGTGTGCGCCGGCGATCGTGCCGATACCTGCGGAACCGAGCGGTGCGGGCCCGACCGTGTACAGGGTTTCATTGGAAGCGTACACCTGGCCCACGCGGGCGTTGTGGGTGACGCTCAACCAGGCTTCCTCACGCATGAGGAAATCGGTGCAGTTGTCAACACTCAGAATCGTGGGCATGAAGCCGTCTGCCGCGCCGATCTTGGCCCACTGCTCCCAGGCGGTCGTGGACGCCGTGGAATTGACGTTCGGAAACGCGGGTTCATTGAGTCCGGCAGGATTGAGCCCGTAGGCGAGCGCAGAGGTGCCGAACTGATAGATCCACATTTTCTGTGGAACGCCAGTCATACAGACTTTTCCTTCACCCTCGCCCTCTGTGATAGCGACAGCCCAATCCGCGTATTGCTCGTAGGTCAGGCTGTCCATATCTGCGCCTGATGGCATATACGGCAGGGCGTCATTGTGGGCGATGGTGAGGTACACGTCGGCGCTGATCGGCACAAAGTATCTAGAGCCACCGACGACGGCGTTACCATCAAATGCCGGTAGGATCGTGCGCCCTGTGAATTGGTCCACTGCTAAATCGAGCGCTTCGACGTAGCCGGCATCCGTCCACCAGGCAAAGCGACCGTTGAACGCTAGGATGACATCTGTGGTTACGTGGTCGGTTGCCTGCTGCACGGTAACCTTGTCGAACAGGTCTGCCCCTTCGATGACCTGGAAGTTGACCGTCACGCCGGTCTCTTCCTCGAAGGGTTTGAGGATCTCATTGATGAAGAATTCCTGCTCCGCAGGTGGCGCAAACATTTCGGAGCCCATCATCAAAGTCTTGGCCGGCACTTCGACCTCCACCTCGACCTGCTTCTCCACCTCGACTGTTTCAACAACCTTCTCGCCCGGAACCTCTACGGTCCTGATCACCTCCGTCGGTGCACACCCGGTAAGGATAGCTGCACCAAAGAGGGCGACGAGAAGTAGTAACGAAAATGACTTTCTCTCCTTCACGATATCCTCCATCCTATCCAGATCATGGATTCTCAACACTGATCGTTATCTGTGTGTCTTTCTCAATAGTCCCTCCTCCTTTTTCGTAAGTGGTTGGAAAGCGGCACCACAGGACTGCCGCACAACGAGTGTTGGCTTCAAGAGGACCTGCTCCTGTTCCAGGGGATCCCTCTGAATGCGTCTGATGAGCATCTCGGAGACCATGCCGCCAATTTCATAGACCGGTTGATGCACGGTGGTGAGTGGCGGGTGGGTATGTTCGCCTGCCTCGATTCCATCGAAGCCGGCGATGGCGATGTCGCGGCCCACGGTGAGTTGCCTTTCTTGTGCGGCGCGAATTGCGCCCAACGCCGTCAGGTCGTTGGCGCCGATGATGGCGCTCGGCCGGGGAGTGTATTGAAGCAGCGTTAAGGCAGCCCGATAACCTCCTGTGCGTGTCAGGTTTTCCTCGATCACAAGCGTGGGATCGAATGGCAACTCTGCTGCTTGAAGGCCTCGACGATAGCCATTCAAGCGGTCTTGGGCGAGGGTTAAAGCGGAAGGTGCGCCGATGAATGCGATACGATGGTGCCCTAAGGTAACGAGATGTTCAACAAGGGCGCACATTCCATACCCGCCATCCACGCCAATATGTGGGAACGAGTCACTTGTCCGGCTGCGTCCGAAGGCGACAAAGGGGACCTGCGCTTCTGTGAGGTATTGGATGCGCCAATCATGAACGCGCATACGCACGAGCACGAATCCGTCCACGCGGCGGGAATTTACCCACCGCTTATATGTCGTTTCTTCCTCCTCACCCGGAGGCGCGACAGACACGAGTAGATCGTGGTTGCAACGGCTTGCTTCGTCACCGATGCCGGCCATGAACTCACTGAAGAATGGGTCCGAGAACCGAGAGCCGAGGGTTGGAAAGATGAGACCGATCGTCTCGGTGCGCTGACGACGAAGTTGACGAGCGGCGTGAGAGGGGACGTAGCCCATCTCTCGGGCCGTCTCGACCACTCGCTGTCGTGTCGCCTCGGCGACGTCGTCGTGACCAGCCAGAGCGCGCGACACCGTCGTCACGGAGAGATTAAGAGTCCTGGCGACATCCCGAATGGTGACTGGCACGGGTTTTCCTTTTCAAAACTGTGGATTGCGGCTATTTCAGGTAGGTACGGATCCAAAACGTTTTCCCCAATCGTTTTGGAAGGTAAATTCATCTTAGCGCAGCTTGACGCATTATGTCAAGAGGTAGCTCTTATCGCTCCTCCGTCCCGGCATTTTGAAGATTGCCCCAGCGTTGGTTAGGCGTTCGCACGCCGGAGCGGTCACCGAAAGTGAACCTCAAATAATATCGGCCGGGCATGGGAGCCTGGCCTGTTAATTTGGCGTATTAGAAGCCAACCTGTTTGAGGCACAGAGGTGGTTAGCGTTCCGCTCAGGATGATGGGAGTTGAGTGCCCGCTTCAATCGTCCTGAGCGGCGTGCTGCCCGTAGGGCAGCACGCAGTCGAAGGACGGCATTTGGACGTCTGTGAGGTGTATTGTGCGACCATCCTTCGAATACGCGCCTCTCATCGAGAAAGATTTAAGATGTGTGCTTGTCTTGGCAGATCCACTAAGCGGCGTCAGGCGCTGAGGGGATCTGCGCTCCGCTCAGGGTGACGAGTACTGCTTGCCCTAAGGAATCGTCTCAATCAAAGGATGGTCAGCCGAAGGAAAAATCCACCTGATAATGGATGGTGTCAGCTGCCTTGTTGAGTGGCGCGCATCAGCCTTCTGGCTAGGCCCGCTCCCAGCAAGGCTAACCCGTCTGTGGTCATGTAATGATAGGAAGCGGCGTCGAAGAGCACGGATGCGCGGGAAGGAAAATCTTCATCCCCGGGCCACAAGGCTGCCGCCAGGCGGATGCGAGGTAAAGGGAGGAAAGCATAGGCTTGGGGAGCAAGTGCCGTGAGCCGCCATCCATCGCAGGCTTGTGCGGCACGATCGAACAACTTCGGGTCTTCACCTATGGTGCGCGCCAACAAGTCACCACTGTATCCCTGAAAGGCTTTGTGGTAGAAACCGCCGCTGGGCAGTTCCCGAAAGGCAATCCAGCGATCGGCCAGTGGAGCACCATCGGATGTATTCAGATAGTAAATCAACATGGCGGTATCAAAGACAGAGCATGGTTTCTTGTCTTCGAGATCGAAGGCTTCAAAACTATTCCAGGCGATCGCAATCGGTCTTCCCCAGTATTGCAATCGCAATCGATCATCGTCATAGGTCGCCCCGCACATATCGGCAACCTCATGGGGTGAGCGTCCTCGCAGATCCGAACGCAGTGTCTCCAATCGGCGTAGCATGCTCTCTTTCCAGGCTGAACGCGCCTGGTCGATCGCCTGGCTACCCGCTTGTTGGGCGCCACCTGCCTCATCGGTTAGACCTGCCATGACATCTAATCCTTGAAGCTGTCGATGTAAGCGTTTATGGAAGGCAAGGCAGTCAAACGCTCGTAAAAGAAGTTGTTGACAACATTGATCACCTCCGCGCGCGCAGTCTCAACCTGGCTTCCCCAGGTTTTGGGCTCAAGCTCGCGCGCAAGACTATCACGGAGGTTCAAGAGCTGACGGACGATCTCCGTTTCTTGCGCACCTTCCAACACTTCGACCACGGAGAGGATCAGTTGGTCGGCTTGGGCCAAAAGGGTGTCCCGGGAGATCTCTAGTACCTCGCCAACGCAATCATCGATCGTGCGAATCAAAGACCACACCTGATAAAGCACCGTCGCGGGTTCGTCAAAGAGTTCCCGCACGAAGGCCGCCTCTTCGTACCGTCCTGTGAAGCGAAAGATGTTGTACATACGCTTGGCGGCTTTTCCGTAGTTCACCTCTCCCGTGAGGTATTTGTTCACTTCTTTCTCGAGCTGGGCGACGTAATCATCAAGGGCATTTGCAGAAACATGCTTCGCAAGTTTCGAGAAGATGGGAATGGAATCCGCTTCTAGATAGACCTCCTGAAAATATGGGTCGAGATAGCCGTCGAGCGGTGTGATCGCCCCGTCGGGAGCCTCCCAGGTGATATCGAGCATATTGCTGGCGTTAGAGAGCTGCTTGCGGACGGGGTCGGCGACGACCCAATCCAGTTTGCACCAACCGGGATCGTTTGCCGCATCTTCCCACAAGATGGACGCTGCGGTGCCGTCGGGTTTGAAGAGATCAATGCGGCCTTGGCGGATTTCTTCCGTCCGCCATTGAACCGACGAGCCGGAGGCGATCGGGATTCCATCTTTGACGACGTCAAAGGGATAAGAGCCAAAGCGGACTTCGATCAACTGGTATGTGGGGCCTTTCGCAGTGTTGAGCGCTTTATCTCGGATCAAATCAGCCAATATTCGGGAGCATTGCTCGCGTGTTTCAGCGATGATGTTCACACGCTCGAAGTAATCGCAGTCTCCTGGGAAGGACTGTATTTTGGATTGAGCGGCCGAACCGGAGAGAGCAAGAGCGGTTTCGACCACACCAGATCGATCCTCGAACTCCACCAGTCGGCCGATCTCACGGAAGTAGTTCAAATCCTCAGTGCTGAAATCAAGGAGCGTAATCTTGTGACCGAAAACTCCACTGCGCATATCTACCGCGACTTCATCGCTGGTCTGCGCGGCGCTAATAGCTGTGAGCCATTGCAGCGCCTCGGATTCATCGAGCTCGACGCCAAGACGGTTGGCAGAGTCAAGGATGCGTTGCAGGTCTGCGGAGGGAGAGGGCAACTCGCTCATTCGCTATCCTCCAAAGCGTTAAATCGTGATCCCATTAGTGATGCTCACACTCGGGACTCGTATAAGAGTTGCTTGAAGATGCGTGCTTGGTCTTGTGCATCGTGCAAGGCCTGATGGCTTAACGCGTGTGCTTCCCAGGTGTGTGAACTGATGCGATGATATGTGGTCTCTGACCAGGAAGAGCCCGTCAGCCCCATAAAAAAGGCCTTGATATCCAAGGCTGTATGTCCGAATGGGTTGTGTCCGAGAAAGCGGTGGAAATAGTCGTTGACGAACATCCAATCAAAGGGGGCGTTAAAGCCAACAAAGACAGGTCGTCCGTTTCTTGGGATTTTGGTTTTTAGCCACGTCTCGAACTGCAACATGGCGTCCATAGGAGGCGCCCCGGTCTCGACGAGTTCTTCAAGTGACAACCGGCTGACCGCAAGTGCCTCCTCGGTTACCTCAAGACTGGTAGGTTGGATTTCGACGTAAAAGCTGAGCTCTGGGTCGTCGACCAGACAGGCGCCGATGGCGAGCAACGCATAGTGGGAAGGGTTCGGCCCAGCCGTCTCCACGTCGACGGAGACGTAGATTTCTTGTTTCTCCTCCAGACTCATGCTCCCTCGATCACGATCTGGCGTCTAACACTATCCCATCGATGGCTCATATGTCTCGCGAGACGGGTAGAGGGGCTGTGGGAATTCGGTCATGAGACCCGTATAGGGGACTCACATGCAGACGTCCACCCCGGAATTCCTATCGCCCGCTTATGATATCACCCAGGATCTGGCCGCCTAGTCCGGCGACGCCTTTGCGTTCTCCGGTCTGGAACCGGGCTGCGGCCAAGACACGATCGGCAATGCGCGAGAAAGGGAGGCTCTGCAGGAAGACCTTTCCAGGTCCGGTTATGTGTGCCAAAAAGAGCCCCTCGCCTCCAAAGAGCGCGTTTTGGAAGCCGCCAATGAATTGGATGTCGTAATTCACCGTCGTGGCGAAAGCCACAAGACAGCCCGTGTCGACACGGAGCGTTTCCCCGGCAACCAGGTCTTTTTCGATGATCGTGCCACCCGCATGGACAAATGCCAGGCCGTCGCCTTCGAGGCGTTGCAGGATGAAGCCCTCACCGCCAAAGATTCCAGCGCCGATACGCTTCGTGAAAGCAACCTCGATCTCGATCCCTTGGGCAGCACACAGGAAGGAATCCTTCTGGCATATGATGCTGCCACCGAAGTCTCGCATTTCGATGGCCATGATTTTCCCAGGGTAAGGAGCTGCGAAGGCCGTACGGGTTTTTCCAGTACCGCTGTTGGTGAAGGAAGTGATGAAAAAGCTTTCACCCGTGACCGCTCTCTTCAAGCCTCTGAGCAATCCACCCCCGGTGGAGGTCTGCATTTCGATGCCGTCTTCCATGTACGTCATTGTTCCGGCCTCGGCGCGGACACCCTCACCAGGATCCAGCTCGATTTCAACGAGCTGCATATCATCGCCAAAGATCTTGTAATCAATAATGTCGGCCATGCTAATCCTCCATTGAAGAAAGATGATCGAGCTTGCGTAGTCTACCAGAATTTGTGAGGTCTGTCGCCTGAGGTATCGATGTTGAGTGCGCTCTCTTCTATTGATTCACAGCTTCAGTGCCGAACCATGTGGGCAGGTGCACTTTCTGTAGTGTGGAGGCAGGGATCATAGGATCGGAGTGTCGTGGTTTCTATGGTCCTGCGGGCACTTGTAAAGATTGCCCCGAGTCAGGATCGATCATCAGAGACGACGTGTCAACGGCTTCGAAATCCGAGCCTTGCACAAGGCGTAGTTCGTGAAGCACATCGTTGTCCCAACGTTCATCGGGCACACCGGAGATAAACCAGGGAGCACCATGATCCGCCAGGATGATGCCGTAACGTTGCAGAGCACGAAGGATGACTTGGACCTCGAGTGAATAACCGGTGATGTCGAAATCTGCACGCAGACGGAAGCGTTGTCCCATCGGAGGCAGGTTCGGATCGGAGTGGTCCGAAGCGAAGTGACGGGCTGGCCATACGTATGCGCGCTGCGTTTGTGGAGCGGTGAATCGAATCGCATGGAGGATTGCTCCCTCGGAGACTTCTTCGTAACGGACCAGGCCCGGCAGTATCGGAAGCCCTGCGGCGTCCGCGGAAGTCCATCCTTCCGGGCGCAATCTGTTGGAATTCAGGTCGAAGACAGCGCCAGAACCTGCATGCCAAATCCCAGCGGACAGAGGGTGGGCATCATACATCTCGTACAGGAGACAGGTGTGTCTGTCCAGGATCAACACATGCCGGTCGCCATCTGAATTGGGACCTCCTTCGATAGGCGGATTTTGTGGGATTGGATAGGGACCAGGATCGCTCTCGTCTGTGTACTCGAAGGAAACCTGCACTTTGGGCTGTCCTTCTGCGACAACAACATAGGGAATACCGATTGGTTCTCCCTCCCAAAGCCCCGAGCCAAAGTCGGGATGCAGTGGGCGATCGAGTCCGATTGCGGCGATGTATGCATCCGAGTTGGGATGTGAAGGGAGCGTGTCGACGGGTGCTCTCCATATATTATCCGTTGGGAAGATCGTACAACCAGCAAGCTGAGGTGCGGGGGCACTGGTCTTGAGAGACGTGTGTGTTTCTTCTAACTGCTGTGAAGATGGCGAGAGTGCGTGAGCGTGTGTTTCGGTAGGAAACATCGCGTGCTTATCGTTGGGGGCGCAAGCATGACAAAGAAATATCAAGCCGAGAAGTATGGGTGCAGGAAGTGTATTTACAGAGAGGCAGACACCTCCTCGTTGGCGAGTTCTCATACCTCTCCAATTTCCTCCTCTTCTGCACCTTGGAAGCGTCGAAGGAGTTGAAAGCGAGATGCCCGTCTCTCTGCGCGTGTGGATTTTCGGCGCAACCATAATCCGATGATGCAAAGGATGGCGCCGGCGAGGAGTGTGATCATGTCCCCCTGCTGATTCGAGGCACTGATGACAAATACCAACATGACGAGCACGCCAATGAGGATGAACGCCAGTCCAAGACGATTGGTCATATTCTTACTCGATGCGTCCACCTTGATTTCTGGACTGGACCGCCACTGCTTTCGCGGTTCCTGCCATGCTTTGAACGATAGGTGGCTTTGAGCTTTTCCCTGTGTGGTTTATGAAAGCCCATGCGTCCGAGGTTGCAAGAGATCGGACATCGGGTTTTAGGTTATCGGATCAGGGTCCTGCTTTGTTCGTGCATGTAAAGCGGTAGATAATAATGCCCACCTGCGCTTTTACCGGATGATCCGGAGCCTTTCCACCCACCGAACGGTTGAAAACCGGGCCATGCACCCGTAGTCGACCCTTGGGGTCGATTCGCATAAGCGACACCGACTTCGATGTTCTCGAAGAACCAGCGGGCTTCTTTTTCGGAGCCGTAGAAACCTGCCGTTAGACCATATTGACTCTCGTTGGCAAGGCTCATCGCTTCCTGAAGATCCTGGACGGGATGAACCATCGTGATGGGGAGGAACATCTCATGCTTCCATAAGCGATGGTCTGGCGGGACATCGGCGACAAGCGTGGGTTGGCAGAATAAGCCCTTCCCCAGATCGCCATCGGTGATGATATTTCCCCCAGTCAGGATGCTTCCCGCCTGTGAGAGCTCCTTGGTATAAGACTTAAAATTCTCAAATGCGTCCTTATTGATCACCGGTCCAAAGAACACGGATCGATTGGTAGGATCGCCGATGGTGATCTTCTCGGTGAGCGTTACCAATTGTTGGACGAGATTCTGATAAACGGGTTCTTCCACGTAGATGCGCGAATTTGCCGAGCATTTTTGTCCTTGTAGGCCGAAGGCTGAACGGATGATGCCGGCCGCGGCGCGATCGAGGTCCGCCTTACGAGAGACGATCGAGGCGTTCTTGCCGCCCATTTCGAGAACAATAGGTCGGGGGTAGGCGCTTTGTGCGAAACGCTTGTAGATCGACATGCCGACGTCGTATGATCCTGTGAAAGTGACGCCGTCTACCTGCGCATTTGTGATCAACTCCTTGCCGATTGTGCTGCCGGGTCCGGTGACAAAGTTGCACACGCCCATCGGCAGACCGGCGTCTCGGAAGCATTCCGCCAACAGGCGAACGGTCCAAGGTGTGTCGGAAGCTGATTTCATGACGACGGTGTTACCGGCGACCAGCGCCGCTCCCACAGGTCCACCGGTCAATGCGGCGGGAAAATTGAAGGGGCTGATGACGACCCAAACACCGTATGGGCGTAAGACAGAGAAGTTTTCCGGTTTGAAGCCCTTTAAGGGATCTTTCCCCATTTGTATAGTGTAACCCCGGTTGGCTTTCATCTGATCGCACGCATAACGGATAAGATCGGCAGCTTCGGCAATATCGCCCAGTGCTTCCATACGATTCTTACCGACTTCGAGCGAGATAACGGCTGCGATCTCGTAAATCCGCTCATCGATCAACTTAGCGACTTTACGAAGATAGCGTACGCGTTTCTTCCACGGCGTGCGCGACCAGGATGGATAGGCTTCGCGTGCAGCAGTTATGGCGTCCTCAGCGTACTTAGGGGTACCCTTCTGGAAAGTGCCGAGAAGCCATTCTTGATTGATGGGCGATCGATCCTCGAATTTACCCCTCGTCTTAACATCCTCTCCACCAATCATCATCGCGTGTTCGTCTCCCATCCGGGCTTTTACTTCTTTAAGTGCGCGCTCGTATTGTTCATGGAGTGCACTTGGCGGGGAGAACATCGTTGCATAGGTCAGTTTGAATGCCTCCTCTTTCTTGCCGCCTTTCTTTTTTGGGGTTTTCTTTTTAGCCATCCAAGCCTCCTCTGGAGGTGATTTCCCTGACTGTTTTCAAAGTATATCAGCTGCGTCTCTCGTGCTTCGGTCCTCTCCCAGTGCTATGTAGGGAGTGGGGATTGTGTGGCGCTGATGTCAGCGCGTCAGCTTGATGCTCGCATTTTCTCTTGATCGTGTGAAAAACTTTCCCAAGTATAGCTGTTGGGCTTCTCGTCGTCAAAAGTGCGATGTATACTGAGTATCCACAGATATTGGCCTTTAGGATTGAGATGACCTGGGTGCATGAAAAGATATTTGCCGCTGGGGGAGAACATATCCCGGCGACTTGGGGGGAGTTTGCGTGCCAGACCGGGGTGTCGGCGATTTTACATCTCAATGCTTTGCAGCCGTCGAAATTCCTGGGACCACCACCAGAGATGTTCCTATGGTTGGACGTGGTGGATGAATCGCATGCCGGGCTCGATGAGCGGCACCTTGTGGCCCGTTTCCTTCGTGAGTGTTTAATCGCCGGTCACAGCGTCCTGTTGCATAGTGGTGCAGGTCGGCACCGCACCCGGTGGGTGTTCGTATCCTATTGGATCGCTGAAGGTCGTTCCGTACGTGCAGCCTTGCGTATGGCGGCTGAACGACCATGGCTTGCGCCCTATCATACAGAGGAGGAGAGCTGGCGTGCTTTTGCCGCCGTTTGCCTGGCTGATAGGCCCGGATAAATTCACCTGTTCTTGCCCGCCGTACACTTTGGAGAGGAAACCATGCAGTTTGAGGACATCGTTTATGTAGGAATTGATCCGAAAGCAGGAGCACGTCCTATTGAGTTTGCTGCAATGGATAAGCAGAAGCGTGTTATTGTGCTTGATCGGAACAATGTGGAGACCGTGTTGGCATACATCACAGGGTTGGGCGCGGCAATGGTCGCGATCGCTGCGCCCCAATCCCCGAACCAAGGGTTAATGCGAAAATCTGCGATTCGACGTCGCTATAAACTGCGCTCAGATGGGCATACGTGGACAAAGTGGAGGGTCTGTGAGTATGAGTTACGCCGACGCAATATCCGCCTTCACAACACGCCGGACACATTGGAGGCGGCGCCTCGGTGGGTCCAGAACGGTTTCCTTTTTTATCGTCGCTTGAGCGAGATGGGCTTCCAGGCTTATTCCCATGGGAAAGAATTTGATAGGCAAACTTATTTCGAGGTAAGCCCACACGCTTGCTACTCGGTATTGTTAGAGCGGCGTCCGTTATTAAAACGCACACTTGAAGGTCGCATGCAACGTCAGCTGTTTCTCTACCTTGAAGGTCTTGATGTTGCCAATCCGCTCTATGTATTGGAAGAGATTACGAGATATCATTTGCTCACGGGTAATTTGCCGTTAGAGGGTTTGTATGAGTCTGATCCCTTGGATGCGTTGGTCGCGGCATACACGGCCTTTCTTGCTGGCGAAGAGCCTGAGCGAGTTTGCCAGGTGGGAGAAAAAGTCGAGGGATTGATCACCGTTCCAGTGGGGGAATTATTGGATTTCTACCCTTGAGCCGACGAGGCGAGAAAGAAATGGTTTTCTAGGTTTGGCGGTCGATTGCAGATGGCGCACCATGATGTCTGAGTGGGGCCGCCCATAGGGTGATCCACCATCGAATGCCGCGAGGATACCTGAAACCCCATAAAGTTTTCGCAGCTGCAGATCCTACAGATAGGAGAAGAGGATGAAGACCCCAACACTGCGCATGATTGAAGCCGTGTCGGTATTGTTATTTTTCCTGCAGGGCTTGCGCGTGATCTTTTCGGTGTTGTTCGGCATCATCTACGATCAGATATTTGAAGGTCCGATGGATGCCTGGTTGATCGTGAGTAATGTATTGGTGGTTGTCGTGCTGATCCTTCCAGGAATCACACCGCGGAGAAGAAATATCCGCTGGCTGGCGATCTTTGCGATTCTGGCGGCTCTAAGTCGAGTGTTTTTGTCGGTTAATGACGCTGAGATACGCTATTGGGGGAGTCTGTCCACGCTGGTTTTTGCTGGCTTGTATCTTGCCGGGCTGCTGCGATCAGAAAAACGCCTGTTCTTACAAGCGATGGTATGGTCACTGGTAGGAGATCAACTGCTGCGAGTAGCAGGAGATACATATGATCTGAGCTTGCGTTCCGCATGGCTGCCTGCCCAAATCGTGTGGGCCTTGATGGTCGTTGTGCTGGCGATTTGGCTCTCGAAGCGATCAGAAAAGGGAGATGAAGCCTCAGGCGGAATTGGTTGGATTGATGGTTTGGCATTGGGTGGGTTGCTTTTTCTAGAGACGTCTCTGCTATCCATGCCGAATGGAGTGGCTCGCTGGAGCTATACTCCCTACGCCCTCGTGGCTCCCATACTCTTAGGAGTGACACTCGCCTTCGCCTTACCTGGAATTCGCGATCTCTTTTTTCGCGTTTTCCAAACACCACTTGCAAATCTCGGTTTAGCCATACTTCTCCTTTTAGGTCTTCTCGTTGGGTACTTCACGCAAGGCGTTCTTTCTTTTGTAGCCCTAACCCTCGTTCAATTTACAGCGTTGGCTGCATTCACTTCCATCTTTCAACCCTCAGATGATAGACCACGGCCTGCCGGTGGCCGAGTAGCTCTCGGATTGTTTGTCTTCTTGTTACTTAATTTTCTCAATGCGTTCGCATTCACCTACGCGTATACAATCCCGATAATGCGTGCAAAAGGGTGGCTGGTTTACCTGGTGGCCGGAATCTTTGTAGGCATCGCGGCTTCGATGCCCCGCAAGAGGTTTGAGGGTAGTGTCTCACAGGGAGCTCGTCTCTTGCCGTACGGGCTTTTCGCAGCCGGCGCGATCGTTATCGCGATCATCTTCAGCTGGCCTAGAAAGGCGCGCCCTCTTCCTGAGACAGGTTTGATCCGTATCGCAACCTACAACATTCACTATGGATATGATGATGCTTGGCATTTCACTCTCGAAGAAATGGCACAAGCCATCGAAGAGGCGGGCGTCGACGTCATCGCCATGCAGGAGGTGGACACGGGACGCCTCACCAGTTACGCTGTCGATGACGCGCACTATCTCGCGCGCCGCTTGCGGATGAACGAGGCCTACCTCCCCACTGTGGAGTCTCTGACGGGAATCGCGCTCCTATATCGCGGCCCTTCAGTACCCGCAGAGAGTCGCTGGGTGACCAGTCTACAAGAACAAACCGGCATCGTTCGCACCCCGATCGAGTTCGATAGCGCACAGCTCAATGCCTTCGGTATCTGGATGGGTTTGAGCAACGAAGATACCGATACCCAGATCAAGGAGGCGCTGACCTTTATAGGCGACAGCCCCAACGCTGTTTTCGGCGGCGATTTCAACGCCGAGCCGGATGAAGCGGTCGTACAAGCCGTCTTAGCGGCGGGCTTCGTCGATCCTTTCATCGAGTTGGGAATCGATCCTGCCCCTCCTACCAGCCCGGCGATAGACCCAGACTCACGTATAGATTATGTTTTTGTGCGTGGGTTGACGCCGACCAGGGCATGGGTTTCCGAATCTTTGGCATCTGATCATCGCTTGGTCGTCGTAGAGGTGGCACTACCAACCCCTTGATCGACCCAAGAAGTTGAATCCAGCGTTCTCTACCTTTCTGCGTGCTATCCGGTTACGTCCTTTTGCCTGACATCTTCCCCCTGGCTAACATGCATTACTCGTTGCTCGGACATCTGTATGGGGTTCCAAGTACCTAATTCAACCGGTCCGATTCTCATGAGATCAAGGTTAGCTGTGGATTGCTTACGTGTTGTGGGCGGGGGTAGGGATCGATGCCCACCTCGTCAGACCAAATAGACACAGTTGTGCAAGGAATCCCAACTGGAGTCCATTCGTGAGTGAGCCGTAGGCGCTCAAAATGATAAGTACCTAACTCCTATTTGTCCTCCGGAGTCGGCCGGGTGAAGACCCTCCCTATCTGTAGGGTTTACGTAAGGTTTGCAGGGGTATAAGTTCTTGTACGATTGGGGTAGATTGCGGCAGTGTGAGCATGCTGTATGCGCGCTTGTTGCCATGAGACCGGTTAGTGGAGAGTTGTATGGATTTTGAGAACTTGGAGCTCGAAATTGCGTGCCAGTTGAGGTTTCATTTGCGGTGGATGGTGTGTCCGTATGAGGGTTAGCGTGATGAAGAAAGATGATGAGATTAACGTCCTTCTCGTCGAAAACAATCCGGGCGACGCCAGATTGGTTCAGAAGGATCTTGATAACGCCGCGCCGGGTGGTTTCTCCTTACACCATGTGGAGCGCTTTGAAGAGGCCATTCGGAGACTCAGAGAGAAGTCCTATGATGTCGTCTTGATCGACCTATCTTTGGCAGACGCACAGGGGATGGGGACTGTCGCGAGGGTGAGTTCCGAATTTCCCAACACCCCCATTGTCGTTCTGAGTGGACAGTATGACGAAAAGCTCGCAGTACAGGCTGTTCAGGTCGGGGCGCAAGATTATTTGGTGAAGGGTCAAGGGGACGGAAACCTGCTTACACGCTCTCTACGTTATGCCATTGAGCGTAAGCAGGTAGAGGAGCGGCTTGCGTATCTTGCCCAGTATGACCATCTCACAGGCTTAGCGAATCGCTCCCTGTTCAAGGATCGCTTGTCGCAGGCATTGGCACGTGCCGATCGCAGTCAACAACTTGTCGCTCTCATGTTCCTCGACTTGGATAACTTTAAGGTGATCAACGACACTTTAGGCCATGACGCCGGCGATGTTCTCCTTCAAGCGGTGGCCGAGAGGCTAAGGCAGTGTGTGCGAAAGACCGATACTGTTGCGCGCCTAGGAGGGGACGAGTTTACCGTCATACTCGAGGGATTGACGAGCACTGACTCTCCCGTTACGGTGGCGCAAAAAATCATTAACTGCCTCGCGCCACCCTTTCACGTTGGGGGTCGCGAAGTGTTTATCACCACGAGTATCGGCGTCACGATCTACCCGTTAGATACGGATAACGCCAAGGATCTGCTTAAATTTGCAGATCGATCCATGTATCAAGCCAAAGAGCAAGGTTGCAACAATTATCAGTTCTATGCTGCCGAGATGAACGTGCGGGCGACCGAGCGTTTGACTTTCCGGAGCAGCCTGCACCATGCTCTAGACCGCAAGGAGTTTGTAATACATTATCAGCCGCTCGTGAACCTGAGAAGCGGGAAGATCATCGGCTTGGAGGCGTTGCTGCGTTGGCGTCTTCCCAACTATGGTTTGTTGTATCCGGCACGTTTCTTAGATCTTGCCGAAGAGACGGAACTCATCATTCCAATTGGGGAGTGGGTATTGAGGACCGCGTGTAAACAAACTCAGTCGTGGTTCGATCAAGGATTGCCCCCAATTCGAATCTCCGTGAACCTCTCCGCGCGTCAGTTCCGACAAAAGAACCTGGTTGGTGTAATCGAGCAAACATTGCTCGAGGCGGATCTCACCCCGGACCGTTTAGAGTTAGAGCTCACCGAGGGGACATTGATGGAGCATTCCGAAACCAGTAGCACGACACTCATGCGTCTGAAAGACATGGGAGTCCGCATTTCGATCGATGATTTCGGTACCGGATATTCTTCGCTCAGCTACCTGCGCAAGTTTCCGATCGACACACTGAAAATTGACCGAACCTTCGTTCAAGACCTCACGAACAATCCTGATGACGCCGCGATATCGAAAGCCATCATTGCAATGGCTCACAGCCTGCGTTTGGAGGTCATCGCTGAAGGTGTGGAGACCTTGGAACAGCTTGCTATCTTATATGCACAAGGTTGCGATGCTGCGCAGGGATATTACCTCGGGGAACCCCTTTATCAAACCAAGGTGCCGGGAATCCTCGAAAAAGGCTACTTGATGGAAGGACAGGATTTCCGGGAGGATCCAACCAAACCGAGGAAAAAGAACGGGTGACACCTTCTTGCGAGTGAGGTTCGCCTTCGCACCTCATGCGATTCGATATTTGCACGTCCAGGTGTGATTAAAACTCATCGCCGAAGTCTCCTGGACTTCGGCGATTGTAGCAATAAGCGTGATGGTGAGGAATGCAGGGGGTTCTTATAATTCCAGTTCGCCCTTAACGATTCTGATAAATTCTGAAAGCGGTTGTGCGCCTATCACCGGTAGGCCATTGATGAAGAAGGTCGGTGTGCCGTTTGCGCCGAGGCTCATAGCGTAGCGAGCATCGTCCTCGACTTCGGAGGCGTATCGTCCCTCGTTAACGCACTCAATTAGCGCATCAGCATCGAGACCCAGTTGATTGGCATAATCCCTATAGGCGGCCTCATCCAAGCCGAGCCCTCCATCGAAGAGCAGATTGTGAAACTCCCAGAACTCGCCTTGCTCGTCGGCGCATTCGGCTGCCTGAGCGGCTTCGAAGCCGCCAACGACAGGAAAATCGCGGTACACGAATCGAATTTGATCGGGAAATTCATCCAGTAACGGGCGAAGCGTTTGCTGATAGAAGCGGCGGCAAAATCCGCAAGCGAAATCACTGAACTCCACGATGGTGACTGGCGCTCCTTCTGGGCCGAGTGCGGGATCGTCATCGACGCTGACGTCAAGGCGTACCGGTGTGTTGGGATCTCCGATATCAGGTTGAGGAATTGGTGCTGGGAGATTCTCGGGTATGTTCTCACCAGATGCGATCACGAAAGGTTCACGCGCTACTTGTCGTCCCCATACCAGAAAACCTGCAGCGAGTCCTGTGACAAAGGCCAGTGGTAGAAGAGCGGCGTAGACAAGGCTGCGTTTGAAGCGCAGAAATTGCTCCTCACCGTAGGGGGAATCGGAATCATTTTTTGTAGGAGGATACGTCTCTATAGGCATGGCGAGATTATAGCATAGTGGACAAGTTTTATCTTGCTTGACAACTAGTAAAAGCGATCTATACTGATGTAGACCGACCGGTCAGTCTATTATGCCGGGAAACTCCGACCTCACCGCTTCACGACGAGAGCAGATTCTCGACGCCGCTGAGAAGGTCTTCAGCCGAATGGGATTCAACCAAGCCAGAATGGACGACATCGTGGCCGAATCGAGCCTCTCGAAGGGCGCTCTCTATTGGTATTTCAAGAGTAAAGACGACATCATCCATGGCCTGCTCGAACGAGTATTCACCGGGGAAATGCGTAAAGCGGAATCGCTGATCGAGGACGAAGGTGTGGCAAGCGAACGAATAGAGGTCTTGATCCAAACGGCGATCCAAGACATCAAACGCTTAAGTCGGATGATGCCACTAGCTTACGAGTTTATAGCCCTGGCTGCTCGACGCCAGCTCGTCCGCAGCGCGATCAGAAGATACTACGCACACTATCAGGCGATCCTCTCGGAAATTATCCGACAAGGCATGGAGGCGGGCGAATTTGAGCCGGGTGACCCCGATGATGTGGCGGTAGCCGCCATCGGCTTCGTCGAGGGGATGGCGCTGATGTGGTTCCTCGGTCCCGGGAGGGTGGATTGGGATCGTATGGGTGACTTGCCGAACAAGATCCTCTTGCAGGGCATACGAAAAAAAGAGGTCTAGATGGCGACTGTCTTTATGAAGTGGCTCGAAACGCGGCCTGAGGATTACGATCGCGGTATCCGCTTGCTCACGTTGGGCAGACTTAAAGAGTTGCAGGGTCAGATCGTCTCACGGATGATCCAGGAGGGTGTGCAGGTCTTGGAGATCGGCTGCGGTACCGGCGCCCTCACGGTTTCTATGGCGCAAGCAGGAGCGACGGTGGTCGGCATCGACATCGCTGCGGGCATGCTGGCGCAAGCCGAGCGCCGTGTGCAAGCGTTGGGGTTGGAGAACCGGGTTACTCTGACGTTGATGGACGCAGCAATAGTCGCAGAGCGATTCGAACCAGCGAGCTTTGATCTCATCGTTAGCAGCCTGGCATTCAGTGAGATGACACCCCAGGCACAGGCTTTCGTGCTCGAATCTTGTTTGCATCTCTTGACAACCGGTGGCCGCTTGGTCGTCCTAGATGAAGTTTCGCCCGACGGTATCCTCGAGCGACTAGTCGTGAGCTCCGTGCGCCTACCGCTACGGTTGGTCACATGGTTATTGACGCGTGCGACAACGCATCCACTGCGTGACTTCAGGTCGACGCTCTCACGAACGGGATTTGTAGCTCAAATTGTTGCTTCTCGTCTTTCAGGAAGTTTACAGCTAATCGTGGCGACGCCTGCACACGACTTCGAGGTGGGGAAGATTCCGGCTATAGTTCATGGTCGGCTTCGCCATCGAGTGACACTGCGCACACGGATCATCGATCTCTGGGCGACGTTTTTCCGCATTCTCCCACCTTATCCTAAGGTGGTGCCAGGATTGTATTCCGTTGGTGAGGTAAGTGTGGATTCGCCGGTCTTGGTGACCGGCAATTTCGACTTGACTGTACGGGCGTTGCTCAAGGCGATCGATGGCAGATTGGACGCTTGGGTACTCGTCGTAGATTCGGCCGGAATCAACGTGTGGTGTGCTGCTGGAGGAGGTTTTCTCACGGCTGAAAAGATTATTGGGGCGTTACGCATCAGTCGTTTGGATGAGATTGTCCGTCATCGTATCTTAATCTTGCCTCAATTAGCTGCAAACGGCGTCGACGGGTGGCGTATTCGTGAGCAAACGAATTGGGGGGTGCACTGGGGGCCGATACGAGCAGCGGATCTGCCCGCGTACTTAGAAGCTGGACGTAAAAAGACGGAGGCAATGCGTCACGTGCGCTTTCCCTTGAGAGATCGTCTGGAGATGATGGCTGCCACGCTGGGCTTTTATGGTCTGATGATTTTAGTCCCTGTGGCTATATTCTGGCGTACGATGTTTTGGCCGGTGGCAGTCAGTATGATCGGTCTTTCAGCGTTTTACACCGTGGTGCTTCCGTGGCTTCCCGGTCGAGATGGCTTGGCGAAGAGCTTTCCCCTCGCGTTGATCGCTCTGATAGGGATGTTTATCTACTCGAAATTATGGGCGCCGGTGCCTGTCTCGGGATTGTTTGACCGTGCGATCGGGTTGACGGCCTTGTCAGTGTTTGTGGGTGCTGAGTTGCAAGGAATGTCCCCCCTCATGCGCGGTGAGCAAGCTAATTGGGGATGGGAGGCATTCATTGGTGTGCTGCTGGGGCTGACATATTGGTTGCTGCCGATGGCGTTAGGTTGGAGATGAAACGATGGCAGAGTCACCATCCATACGTTCGCTGATTGCGGAACATTGGCGCCTTGCACGAACCTTGCGTGCGTTGAAAATCCACTTCTATCCGCAGCGATGTAAAGGTGTCTGGCAGTGCTTTGAAGTTTGTCCGATTGGATGTTGGCAACCAAACTACGAACAACGTGTAGCTGTCTTCGACCACGCAGAACGGTGTATTGCTTGTGGCGCGTGCGTGCTTCAATGCCCAGAAGGGGCGATCGAGTTGAGGGTACTTCATGGCAGAGTTGATTAAAGAGCCTCGTCCACCGCGCGGCATCATGCGTATCATTTTCAGATTCCCAATTACGCTCTACCGTGCAGGCCTGGGATGGGTGTTTGGTGATCGCGCCTTGATGCTCACCCACATTGGCAGGATCAGCGATCTTCCACGCCAAGCTGTAATCGAGGTGATGCGCTACGACAAAGAGAGCGATACCTACTTCATCGCCTCAGGTTGGGGTGAGAAGTCCGATTGGTTCCTGAATATTCAAAAGAATCCTCACGTCCAAGTGATTGTTGGGCGAAGGCGGTTTAAGGCTGTCGCAAAGCTTCTCCCGATTGAACAGGCCGCAGACGAGATCTTGCGTTACGCGAGGCGTTACCCACTAGCATTTCGAATATTGACGCGCTTCATCGGATATCGCGTGAGGGACACGGAGGAGGACATCCGTGCGTGTGCGCAGGTGTTGCCTCTCTTCGCTCTGCATCCTGACGAGAGTGTTGATGGTTGAACATGTGTGGGGAAGGCATCCGACACTTGGATCGTGAAGACGAGTTTAAAATCGGTTTGATTCCAAGTGCGGCTGACAGAGAAGGAAGGGCGAGATGTTAGCGCTCGTGATGAGTGGCGCAGCGAACTACGGCTCTATGCAGGCAGGCGCATTGGAAATCCTTTTTGATGCGGGTTTTCGCCCCGAGATGGTGGTGGGCACATCCGCGGGAGCCTTGAACGCCATCTACATGGCGATGAACCCTTCGCCAGAGGGTGTCTTACGCTTGCAGGACATCTGGCGTGCGACGAGCCAGAAGGAGGTCGGTACACCAACCCCGATCGGTGTAATGCGGCGGTTGGTCAGACGGCGTGAAAGTCTGGTGACCAATGATCCGTTGGCGGCGTTTCTGAATGCAAACCTCCCAGAAGGGTTAGCTACTTTTGAACAGCTCAAGGCGCATGCGGGGATCCTGGCGTATGCAGTCGCGGTTTGTGTGGAAACGGGGGATTTGCGTGTTTTCGGTGACCATGCGACGGACCGCCTGGAAGACGGTGCGATGGCGAGCACCGCCGTTCCACCTTACTTCCCACCGTGGGAAGTGGGCGCCTACAGATATCTGGATGGAGGCGTGTACACCAAGCTCCCCATGCGTGTGGCTATCGAGAGGGGCGCCACGCAGATCCTGGCGTTGGATGTCACACATTTGATGGGGTCCAAGGAGACCGCGCAAGGGATTTTGGGGCTCAGCGCCTACGCGGTTTCCTTGATGTTGGAAGCACAAGTGGCGAGGGAAATTGCGTGGTCCAAAGCCACGCGGGCATCTGTGCGGGTGATCCGCTTGAACGCTCCTGTAGACATCGCTTTTTGGGACTACACACAAGCGGAAAGGTTGATTCACATCGGACGTGAAATCGCGACAGAGCAACTCAAAGCTGATCCGATACGTTTTTCTCCGCAATCGCTGATACGCATTCGTCGCCGTCTGATGAATTTGGTCTTGAAGGTCGATCAGCTATATCCCTTCCGGTGAGAGTGCAGCTTGGATCGAGATCAAACCGGCGTATTGCGTGCTGTGTTTACCATGAAAAATATTAGAAAGCGGTATCTACGTATGTCGAGATTGCATAGGCGACTTGACACGGACAATAATATATGCGACGATGATAGTCGACTGACCGGTCAGTATAGTACGGGGTGAAACGATGGCTCCACGTCCTGATGTCAGCCAGCAGAGAAAAAGTGAGATCCTGGATGCTGCCGCGGTGGTGTTTTCCCGGGCAGGCTTTCACGAAACGCGAATGGATGACGTCGCCGAGCAAGCTGGCGTAAGCAAGGGTACCCTTTACTGGTATTTCGAAAGTAAAGAAGACCTCATCTTCAAGCTACTCGACAGAATGTTTGAACGTGAATTTCAGAAAGCGAGTGAATTGCTGCAGGTCGAGATTCCTGTCAGGGAGAAGCTGGAATTGATTCTGGATTCGACCACGCAGGAGATCGCGGAGTTGGAACCACTGATGCCGATACTGTTCGAATTCTGGGGAATGGTGCAGCGCCGCGACGAGGTGAGGCGAGTCATGGGTCGCTACTACCTGGACTATCTAGACGTTGTTGTACCACTTCTTCAACAAGGCATCGAGCAGGGGGAGTTCCGCCAACTCGACCCGAGGGACGTGGCAGTGGCGATGGGTGCGATTATCGAGGGCACCATTATCTTATGGGCCGCTATTCCTGAAAGGATCGATTTGAAGGAGGACATTCGAAAGGGAGCGAGTTTCATTCTCGATGTTTTGATAGCCGACTGATACCCTGTGTGGGGCGCTATCATCGGCTTGTATATCCTCGATATCGTATTTGTTTGACTCATCAAATAGGAGGCAATGGCATGGATATCCTTATTATGGTCGTTGTCATGATTGTTGTAGGGCTTGTCGTTGGGGCGCTCGCAGGCGTGATTTGGAAGGACAATCGCCCCATCGGGGCTCAGGGGGACTACATTGTCGCGGTGATCACGACCGTCGCCGTTGGCCTGATCGATTGGTTTGTCATCCCGGCGATGGGGTTTAGCGATATCTGGAAGTACTTAGGCGTCGCACTTGAGCCGCCACTGCTGGCGTTGTTCATTCTCTGGCTTATCCGCCGTGCTAAGCGTTGAAACCAAATCAATGGAAGAGCTTGCTGCCATCATTAAGACTCAGGCGCTAACCCGTGACTTTGGGAAGACGCGGGCGGTAGATTCCCTTGATCTGTCCATCCCGCCCGGTGAGCTTTTCGGGATCGTGGGTCCGGATGGAGCCGGCAAAACCACCACGTTGCGACTTTTAGCGGGCTTGCTGAGCATTACCTCCGGTTCTGCCACCGTATCCGGCTACGATCTGGCGCGTCAGTCGGAAGCGATCAAACACAAGATCGGCTACATGGCGCAGCAGTTTAGCCTCTATGGCGAACTCACGGTGTTGGAGAATCTGCGTTTCTTCTCAAAACTCTACGACGTGGATGAGGCACAATTGCCCTCCCGCATGGAGAATCTACTCTCCTTCGCCGGACTGACGGAATTCAAGGATCGTCGCGGAGCGCATCTATCGGGGGGTATGCAGAAGAAGCTTGCGTTGGCTTGTACGTTGATTCACCATCCGGAAATCCTATTGCTCGACGAACCGACGACCGGCGTGGATCCGGTTTCGCGACGTGAGTTTTGGAATATTCTGACGGATCTTCATCTGGAGGGGACTACGGTTGTGGTGAGTACACCCTATATGGACGAAGCGGACCGCTGTGCGAGGGTCGGGTTGATGTACGCCGGGCGTATGATGATGTGTGACACGCCGCAACGCATTCGTACGGAAGTCCGGGGCGACGTCGTTGAATTGCGACCTGAGGAATGGCGCAAAGCAAAAGCCATCGTGGAGTCGCTGCCGGGAGTACTTGAAGTGCAGACCTACGGGGAGCGCCTCCACCTGGTGGTGGATTCAGCTGCGAGGCAGATTCCTAATATCGAGAAGATTTTGAGGAAGGAAAAAATACGCCACACTGGGCTCAGGCGAGCACCAGCTCGTATGGAAGAGGCCTTCATTTCGCTGATTCGCAAGTTGGAGGCCCTCGAAGGAAACTCGTTGGAGGAGTGAGGTGTCATTTCGTCGGCTGTGGGCTGTAGCGGTTAAAGAGTTCAACCACATCATGCGTGATCCGATCACGTTGTTCCTAGTCATCCTCGCGCCCACTGTCGTGCTCTTCGTGATGGCTTTCGCTGTGGCGGTCGACATCCGGCATGTGCCTATCGCCGTTCTAGACTATGATCGCAGCCCGACCTCACGTGCCTTCGTCCAGCAGATCACGGCGGGTGAGGACCTTGATTTATTCAGCCAGGTGAATGCGTTTGATGAGGTCGATTCGCTCTTGATGCGCGGGAAGATCAAGGCTGCTATCGTCATCCACCCTCATTTTGCGAGTGATCTACTCGCCGTGCGTGGTATGCCGTTGCTGATCATCATCGACGGAACCGAGCCGCAAACCGGGGCTCACGCGTTGGACCACATCGCCTTGCGAACGGAGGAGTTCATCAACGAGCTGCTGGCTCATGATCTGGAGGCGATGGGAGTGGCTGGAGGCGCACTGCAGCCCTTGGATTTGAGGGTGCGTACCTGGTTCAACCCGACATTGGAGTCGAAAAATGACGTTGTGCCCGGCTTGATCTCGATGGTATTGGGATTTCCGGCGCTTTCGGTGGCGCTTACGCTCGCGCGCGAGCGGGAACACGGCACACTGGAGCAACTCATCGCCACACCGGTGGGGCGCGGGGAGTTGATCCTGGGCAAGATGTTACCTTACATCTTCGTCGGGCTGATTAACGTGATCCTTATCCCTGCAGTCGCCATCGTTACGTTTCGGATCCCCTTCAATGGTAATTTCCTCTTGTTCTTCCTGCTCTCAGCGATCTTTCTGTTCGCGATATTAAGCATGGGAACCGTTATTGGTGTGTTCATTCGGACTCAACCCGCAGCTCTAGCGCTTTCTTTTCTGGTGATCTTTTTCCCGGGCTTTTTTCTCACTGGCATTTTTTTCCCCATTGCTTCGATGCCGGAGATCATGCGAATGGAATCCCTATTGCTGCCGGGTACGCATTACGCCATCATCACGCGCGGCGTGTTCCTCATGGACATTGGACTGGATGTGCTTTGGCCTTATGCGATCATGTTGGTTGGTCTCGGGACTCTGTTTTCTGCTGTGGCTGCGCTTTTTTTCCGAAAGAAGCTAGGTTGAGAGGGACATGCTTAGGCGTATCAGGTCACTGGCTGTAAAAGAATTCTTCCATCTGCGCTACGACTGGTGGCTGCCAGCTTTCATGTTGATCGGTGGTGTGCTTGAGTTGGTTTTGGTGGGCTGGGCGACTTCGCGTCCTATCACCAACCTGCCGCTCGTGGTGTTGGACAACGATCGTAGCACGGCCAGTCAGGAGGTCATCAGCGCGCTCGAAAACACGGGCACTTTTTCACTGGAAGCGCTCGTTCCAGATTGGGAGGCGATCCAGGACGCTATGGAACGGGGTGAGATCTATGCAGCCGTGATCATTCCACCTGATTTCGCTGAAGAAATGGCCTCCTCTGTGGGAAACCCGACTCTGGCGGTCGTGCTCAATGGCTCGGAGAGTGTCCCGGCCACGACTGCTCTGCGTGCAGTCGAAGGCCTTGCCAGGGAGATGGGGCAGGAGATCATCGTCCGGCGGCTGGGGATCGATCCCCAGGACTTCGCCGGCTTTGATTTTAGTGTTCGGACGTGGTTCAACGAATCGCTCAGCGAGGCTTACTACACGACACCGGCCGAGCTTGCCTTGATGTTGGAATTTACCGTTATGCTCTTCGCGGCACTTTCCTTCTCGCGCGAGCGGGAGTTGGGCACGCTGGAACAGCTGCTCGTGATGCCTTTTTCATCCCTCGAAATCATTGTGGGGAAGGCTATTCCTGTCATCCTGATCGGTTTCGTGGATTTTTCACTGATGTTGATCATGGTGCATCTCGTCTTTGGCGTGCCTGTGCGCGGTTCACTGTCTCTCCTCCTCGCACTCGCATTTGGCTACCTGCTGGTGGAACTAAGTAAGGGAATGGCCGTCTCGGTCTTCTCACGCAGCCAACATCAGGCTTTCCTTCTGGTGATGATCATTGGATTTATCGATATTATGTTCACTGGGTATGCAGCGCCTGTAGAATCGATGCCGCTCGTTTTACAGTATGTGGCCAATATCATTCCAGCCCATCACTGGCTGGCGATCCTACGCGGGATCATGCTCAAAGGGGCGGACTTGCAGGTGCTGTGGCCCAATGTGCTCGCTTTAGCGTTGCTGGGACTGGTAATTGGCACGGTCTCGTTGCGCTATGTGCGCCGCGCATTGAGTTGAGTGAGTCGAGCGATGGAAACGAACGGTGTCGCCATAATTGCTCAAGGCTTGACGAAACGCTTCGGAGACTTCACTGCCGTGGATGGAATCGATTTCGAAGTACGGCGCGGGGAGATCTTTGGCTTCTTGGGTCCCAATGGCTCAGGAAAGACGACCACGATCCGTATGATGCTCGGTCTGCTCCAGCCCACGGATGGAACGGTAGAAGTCTTGGGTGTGCCGGTGATCCAACATCCAGGAAAAATACGCCCTAGAGTAGGGTATATGTCCCAGCGTTTCAGCCTGTACAACGACCTGACGGTCCGCCACAATCTCGAGTTTTACGGCAAGGTGTACGGTTTGAACAACACGTTGTTGGCTGAACGCATGCAATTGGCGCTGGAGATGGCGGGGTTGAAGGGTCTTGAGCGGGTGCGCACGCGCGACTTGTCTGGCGGATGGCGGCAACGCCTGGCCCTGAGTGCCGCTATTCTGCATAGGCC
>JABAOF010025535.1_pt1 | contig 40634 bp, 32 predicted proteins | sample 7062171 | NCBI WGS metagenome assembly JABAOF01 (sample SAMN14538628, study PRJNA623070) | marine sediment metagenome | biome: marine biome [ENVO:00000428]; feature: marine pelagic biome [ENVO:01000023]; material: deep marine sediment [ENVO:00002113] | place: India: Gulf of Khambhat ... | reverse complement strand
CAAATTTACACACAAATTCAAACATTACCTGAAAGGGGGAGATCTCTTAGCTGTAACCTTCTGAGGGGAGGTGCTTGTGTGGGGGGCTTAACATAACCGGCTCATAGAAAAATCGGCAAAGTTGTTCTTGCCTGGAAGAGAGTGAGTTCGTATATTGATAGTTCGGCCATTTCAGGGAGGTAAACATCCGTTGGGTGAGAATTGTATCAGGATCAAGGGCGCCAGAGAGCATAATCTTAAGAACATTGATCTGAAGATTCCCCGGAACAAGCTGGTGGTGATAACCGGCCTGTCTGGATCAGGTAAATCATCTTTAGCTTTTGATACCATCTACGCCGAAGGACAGAGAAGATATGTGGAGTCGCTTTCGGCTTACGCCCGGCAGTTTTTAGGGATGATGGAAAAGCCTGATGTTGATTTCATCGAGGGCCTTTCTCCGGCGGTATCCATTGAACAGAGAAGCTCGGCCAAAAACCCCCGTTCCACGGTGGGGACGGTGACCGAGATCTATGATTATCTCAGGCTTCTTTATGCCCGGGTGGGCACGCCTTATTGCTACAACTGCGGCAGAAAAATCTCCCAGCAGACGGTGGAACAGATAGTCGATTCGATACTCTCCCTTCCGGCTGGCAAGAGACTCCAGATACTGGCTCCGTTGGTCAAGGGAAGAAAGGGCGAGTACAAGGAGGTTTTCGATCAAATCAAGAAAGAGGGCTTCATTCGCGCCCGGGTAGACGGAAAAATCATAGAGGTGGAGGGAGAGATCAAGCTGGAGAAGTATAAGAAGCACAACATCGAGGTGGTGGTGGATAGGTTGGTGGTGAAGAAGAAGATCGCCAAGAGACTGGCGGATTCTCTGGAAACCGCCCTTAAGCTCGGTTCTGGCATCGTCACGGTGGATTTGGTAGGCGGCGATGAGCTTTTATTCTCAGAACATTATGCTTGCGTGCACTGTGGAATCAGCTACGAGGAGCTGTCTCCCAGAATGTTCTCCTTTAACAGCCCTTACGGTGCCTGTCCCACCTGCGGCGGGTTGGGAACGAAGATGGAGATTGATCCTGAACTGGTGGTGCCGGATCAGAGCGTCTCCATTGCTCACGGCGCCATAGCCTCGTGGGGAGACCCCATCGGTAACTGGTATTATCACAAGCTGAAAAGCCTGGCCGCACATTATAACTTCAGCCTGTACGTCCCTTTCAACAAATTGAGTCCGCAGGTTAAACGCGTGGTTCTGCACGGGACGGGAGACCAGGAGCTACGCTTCCGCTGGGAAAGCGAGGAGGGAAGGGGAGAATATTACGGAAGCTTTGAGGGAGTAATTCCCAATCTGGAGAGACGGTATCGCCAGACCGGCTCAGGAGCGGTGCGGGAATGGATTGAGAAATTCATGCGAATCCTTCCCTGCCCGGACTGCAACGGAGCCAGACTGAAAAGGGAAAGCCTCTCGGTAAAGGTGGGGGGACTGAATATAGCCGAGTTAACCGCCCTATCGGTCAAGGAGGCCGGTAGGTTTTTCTCCAAATTGAAGCTGTCCTCACGCGAACAGCAGATAGCGAAGCAGGTTCTTAAGGAGATAAAGGAAAGGCTGGGGTTCTTAACCGACGTGGGATTGGACTATCTCACTTTGGAGCGCTCCGCAGCCTCGCTTTCCGGGGGAGAGGCGCAGCGGATAAGATTAGCCACCCAGATAGGTTCCAGATTGGTAGGGGTGCTGTATATACTGGATGAGCCTTCGGTGGGTCTGCACCAGAGAGACAACAAGAGGCTTTTGAATACGCTACTCGGCTTAAGCGATCTGGGCAATACCGTCTTGGTGGTGGAGCACGACCGGGAGACCATCGAGACTGCAGATCATGTTGTAGATCTGGGACCGGGAGCAGGAAAGGACGGGGGGTGGGTGGTGGCTCAGGGGACTCCTCAGGCCATAAAACGGAGCAAGAAATCGCTTACCGGAATGCATATGTCCGGAAGGTTAACCATACCCCTTCCGCCTACGAGAAGGTACGGAAACGGAGATTTCCTGAGCATAGTCGGGGCGCGGGGGAATAACCTCAAGAGGATTCGCGTGGATTTCCCCTTAGGCGTGTTCATTTGCATGACCGGCGTCTCCGGTTCAGGAAAATCAACCTTGGTCAACGAGACCGTCTACCGGATCTTGGCCCGGCATTTCTACGACTCCAAGATGGCACCTTTAGAATATGAGAGGATTTTAGGTTTGGACAACATTGACAAGGTGATCGACATAGATCAGTCTCCCATTGGCAGAACTCCGCGATCGAATCCCGCCACCTACACCGGCGTCTTCACACCCATCCGGGACCTTTTCGCCATGCTTCCCGAGGCCAAGGTAAGAGGATATAGGCCCGGCAGGTTCAGTTTTAACGTGCGTGGGGGCAGGTGTGAGGCGTGCGAGGGAGATGGTATCATCAAAATCGAGATGCATTTTCTTCCAGACGTATACGTCCCGTGTGAAGTGTGCAAAGGAAAAAGGTATAACAGGGAGACTCTGGAGATCAGGTACAAGGGGAAAAGCGTAGCAGATGTTTTGGACATGACCGTGGATGAGGCTTACGAGTTTTTTGCCAACATTCCTAAGATCAAAAGAAAACTGCAGACCTTAAAGGATGTGGGGCTGGGTTACATACATCTGGGGCAGCCCGCCACCACCCTTTCTGGAGGCGAAGCCCAGAGGGTGAAGCTGTCCACCGAGCTTTCTAAGGTTTCTACCGGCAGAACGTTTTATATCCTGGATGAGCCCACCACCGGTCTGCACTTCGAGGACGTCAAGATGCTTCTGAGAGTGTTGAATAAGTTAGTGGATATGGGTAACACGGTTCTGGTGATAGAGCACAATCTGGACGTGATCAAGACCGCTGACTACATCATCGACCTGGGACCTGAAGGGGGCGACGACGGCGGCAGAGTGGTTGCCGTCGGAACGCCGGAGGAAGTGGCTGAGGTTCCCAAATCCTATACCGGGAAATTCCTGAGCCGGATATTGAACGCCAAAGGGAATTGAACTGTTAGATCAGCCCGGATTCCGAATTATCGAAGATCGCTCTGCGTAGAAATGTTGGATTAGGTTTTGACACGGTCGAGGCGATGCTGACAAGATTGCAGTGAACGATCAGACCTCTGGTACACGGTATCACCCATGAGATTGAGACTGATTTCCATTTTGTCCATGGCATTTCTATTCTGCCTTTGTTTAACGGATGCTTCAAACGAAGTCTTGGCCGGGTGCGGTGGAGAGGCAGAAGATCAACATGGGCTAATCGGCATGGCAAATCCCGCAGCCGTGTACTGTATTGAAATGGGTTATAAATACAGAGTTGTCAACGAACCTTCCGGTCAGAGGGGTGTTTGCATATTCCCAGACGGAACCCAGTGTGATGCGTGGGCTTTCCTGCAAGGAAAATGCGGGCAGAGTTATTCTTACTGTGAAAAGTGCGGTCACTCTACACAAACCGTGAGCGATGGCAAAAATCCATTTTCAAAAGACTATGCGGTCTGCGTTTCCAAAGAAGGCAATCGAATAGGTTCTGTCACGGAGTTAATGGCTTTAAGTGAGAAGGCAACCAAGGCAACTATCCGCTCGGAAGATTCGGTAGGAGAGGAGGTCGGAAGGCAATCATCATCGAACTCTCAAATTCCACCCTCTTTCGATTGGAGAGATTATCAGGGACATGATTGGATGACACCAGTGAAAGATCAAGGTGGCTGCGGTTCCTGCTGGGCATTTGGGGCGGTCGGGCTGTTCGAGGCGATGCATAATATCTGGCGCAACGACCCCGATCTCAATCTTGATTTATCAGAGCAGTATCTTGTATCTGATTGCTATTTCCCCGGAAATTGCTGTGGCGGTTCCCACGAAACGGCCCTGAGGTTCATTTGTATTAACGGAGTTCCAGATGAGGATTGTCTTCCGTATGTCGATGGGACCGGTTGCACGTGCAGCGGACATACCTGCGACGAGAACTGTGAGAACAGAACCGATCGTAGTTGCAGTGACGCGGCTTGTTCTGACAGATGCCCGGACTGGCAGAGTAGACTGATGAAAATAGACTCGGCCAAGTATCTGTCCTCTGGTCAAGTTGACTTAAAAGAGTATGTCGCTGAGAAAGGGCCCCTGGTGTCAGCTATGGGAATGGGGGTTGGTGTTGGCTATTGGGACGGCGACATCTATAGGTGCACAGATGATGATCGTACCAACCACGTCGTGGTAATCGTCGGCTATGATGATGCGGGGGGTTGCTGGATTGTCAGGAACAGCTATGGAACCGGATTCGGAGACAATGGGTACTTCAAGCTGGGTTACGGAGAATGCGGCATAGAGTCTCACGTATTCGATCATTTCACTGACCAGCCGGACTGTAAATGCATTATAGCTCATAATACAGTTCTGGACCACGACATAGTGAATTGCACAGATGGTCTGGCCATCGAGGCAGACAATGTCGTGGTCGACTGCAAGGGTCATCTGATTGCCGGTACTGGAATCGGCATTCTCGCTCTAGATAGAGATGGTGTCATTATTAGGAACTGTAATGTAACAGGCTTTCGATTTGGAATCCTCTTAGCCCGGAGCTACAACAGCAACTTGATGGATAATACAGTGAGCGATAACAGTACGGGAATATGCTTATGGGGACCGGAGTCCCCTGACCCCGACTCGGGACATCACTTGGTCGGTAACATCGTAAGCAGGAGTTCGAAGTTTGGAGTTCACCTGATACGTAGCTTGCACAATTATTTGTCCGGTAATCAATTCGTCGAAAATGCCTGGGGAGTGGCTCTGCGAGATTCTTGTCAGTTCAACACCTTCTGGGCAAACCACTTCATAAATAATGGCGTGAGTGCTCTTGAGGATCCGTCCGCGAAGAACAATAGTTGGAATCTGGGAGATGTCGGGAATCACTGGTCCGACTTTGAAAGCAACCCCGGTTATCCGGATTGCTATGAGATTCGTGGAGAGGGTGGTGGAGTAGACTACTATCCAAACGCACCCCCTAGAGCATTTTCCGTTGCGCAGAACTATCCGAATCCCTTTAACCCTTTCACTACGATTGAGTACACTTTGCCAAAAGATACTTGGGTTCGCCTTACCATCTACGACATCTTGGGAAGGAAGGTGAGAACGCTGCTTGATAAGCATCAATTAGCCGGGCATAGGAGGGTCGTTTGGGACAGTAAAGATGATGTGGGTCGTGAAGTAGCCAGTGGGATTTATTTTTACCAGATCAGAGCGGCAGAATTCACCCAGTCCAAGAAAATGGTGATCCTGAAGTGAGACAGCGAACATTTAGAGACTCACTGAAGACCATTTTGGTTAATTACAAGAAGGCTTTCTGATGCTTTGGGATAGTGTTGCTCAACACCAGAGAAACCGGCAAATAGATTGTCGAGGTTCATTATGTCAAATGCTAAAAAGACTCCTTTTTATGACATTCATCTGAAGAACAAGGCGAATATCGTGGAATTCGCCGGGTTTTTGATGCCCATTCAATTCCGAGGCATCATGGAAGAGCACCGAAAGGTAAGATCGTCGGTGGGGCTCTTCGACATCACCCATATGGGGGAATTTGAGGTCTGGGGCAAGGATGCGGAGAGCTTTGTCCAGAAGATGACCACCAACGACGTGTCCAGACTGGACACCCACCAGGTTCAGTATTCCTGTATGTGCTATGATCACGGCGGTATTGTGGATGATCTTTTGGTGTATCGTCTACCGGATCATTTCCTGTTAGTGGTTAATGGCGCCTGCGCGGAAAAGGACTTCAAGTGGCTGTCCGATCATGTGTCCGGAGACATGGAATTAAAGGATGTCAGCGACCGGACTGCGCTTTTGGCACTCCAGGGCCCCAAGGCCGAAGATGTCTTGAGGAAGTTGACGGACAAGGATCTGTCTGAACTCCGATTCTACCGGGCTACCTGGGGGAAAGTGAACGGGATCGAGATGCTCTTCTCCAGAACGGGTTATACCGGTGAAGATGGATTTGAGCTTTATTTTTCTCCGGAGCACGCCGAAAGCATGTGGGACGCCTTAATGGAGGCGGGGAGGGAATTCGACATCGAACCCATAGGCCTGGGCGCCAGGGATTCGCTCAGATTGGAGATGAAGTTGATGCTTTATGGCAATGACATCGATCAGACCACCAATCCGCTGGAGGCTGGATTGGGTTGGATCGTGAAACTGGACAAGGGCGATTTTGTAGGAAAGGATCCAATCCAAAAAATGAAACAGGAAAAACCTAAACGAAAGCTGGTCGCTTTTGAGCTTCTGGATACAGGCTTTCCGCGCCAGCATTACGAAATACAAAAAGATGGCAAGAAGATAGGTGAGGTGACCAGCGGAACTTTTTCCCCGTCTCTGAACAAAGGAATTGGGTTGGGTTATGTTCCGGTGGAACATTCCAAAGTCGAAACCGAGTTGCATATTCTCATCAGGAACAGACCGCACAGAGCAGTTGTGGTCAAGCCCCCATTTTACAAGGACTTTACGCATAAATAAGAAAACGGAATGTGCTGCGTCGGGATATCGATATCCCGACGCAACAAGAGAATCGGCTGAATTATCTGAGGTTGAGTGCCTGTTCGATTTGGAGTGTAAGTTTTCTTGGAAATGAACAAAAAGAACATATACCGAATCCTCGACGCCAATTTGAATCGTGCCCGAGAGGGCATAAGGGTGACAGAAGAGGTGGCGAGGCTCTATTTCGATGATGCCGAGCTGTCTGCCAGGTTCAAGAAGCTTCGGCACGAGTTGACCAGGGTTGCCAAAAGCAATTTTGACCAGAAGAAGCTCCTATCCTTTCGGGATAGCGAAAAAGACGTGGGGGCAGAGACCATGGGAGGTTTGGAGAAAAAGCGAACTGACCTGGACTCGGTCGTTCAAGCTAACTTGAGGAGATCGCAGGAAGCCACCCGGGTGCTGGAGGAATTCGGCAAGTTGATCAGTCCCGATTCCGCCAAATCCTTCAAAAAGATTCGATTCAAGCTCTACACCTTAGAACAGAAGATGCTGGGTTTGCTAAAGAGATAGACCAACTGCGCCCGTTTCAGCGGAGAGATCAACAACGGGTTGTGGCGGGATATCCATATCCCGACGCATCAACCTCCTTGTTTGCTACCGATTCCGCTTTAGGCAAGTGTGGCTGCAGGGTCAAGGGAAGACGGATAGCGAACGTTGTCCCTTTGCCTGGCTCGCTTTGCAGCTCTATACTTCCGTTATGCAGGCTGACGATCTTCTTGACCAAGCTTAATCCCAAACCGGTTCCCTTTTCCCTGGAGGTGAAGAAGGGATTGAAGACCCTCTCCTGATCTTCCTTTGCTATCCCGCATCCGGTGTCGGAGACTTCAACCAATATCCATTTCTCACCACAGGAGGGCTGCTCCTCTGTGGTTCGCACACAGAGCTTTCCTCCATTCGGCATCGCCTGGATGGAGTTTTGAATCAGGTTCTGGAAACATTGCTTCAGGAGAAGCCTATCACCCCGGATGAGAGGGAAATTCGGTTGGCAGTCAAATTCAAATGCTATCTTATTCTCTTTCAAAGCCTCCTTTACGCATCCATGACAATCGTCGATTATTTCCTTCAGATCCGTTTCCTGGATCTTTAATTGAAAAGGCCTGGCAAAAGCCAAAAATCTCTGGAGCATGGATTCCATGCTCATAGCTTCGTTGACCAGACCATCAATCGCCTGGCTTTGAGCAACCGCCTCATCTTTTCTTTTCTTAATCATTTTGCCGAATCCCAGTATCGCTCCCATGGAGTTCCTGAGCTCATGCGCCAGACCGGATGACATCTCACCTAAAGTCGCCATCTTATCCTTGAAAGCGACCTCTTGTTCCAGCTTCTTCAGCTCCGTTAGGTCAGTCAAGAAGACTACCACCCCCAGCATGTTACCTTGCTCGTCCTTTACCACAGATGAACTTAAGTTCAAGGATATGCTTTCGCCGCTTGCTCTTTTCAAGCTGGTCTCGGGAATGGAGTGAGGCCTTTGCTCTGTGAAAGCTGCATGGATTACCGAGCGAAGCGGGCTGAGTTCTCCGAACACACCCTTGTAGTGTTTCCCCAGCACCGAGCTTTCCGATTTGTCCAAAATAGTCTCTGCTGGATGGTTGATCCGGGTGATTTTTCCACGTTCGTCGCAGATGATCATCCCGTTGGTCATGCTCTTCAGGATGTACTCATTATAGCTTTCCAGGTTTTTAGCCTTGCGGTCGGTTTTCTGATAAAGCTCCCGCAGAGCCTTTTCCTTCTGTTTTAGCTCCCTAATCACCTGCTCAAAAATCCCTACTGCAGCGTTCAGCTCCCCATCCGCTTTGCCTTCTTCGAAAGAGGGGATGATCTTTTCCTTGGCAGCTTTTTTCACCATGAGTCGATAAGGCCGGAGCAGGCTTTTAACTAACAGCGCGGTAACAAAGGCAGCGATAAGAAGCCCCCCGGTTCGAGCCCAAGCGTTCAATCTGGACATTTTTTCAATGGTGGCAAAACCAGAGACCTGCTTTTCCACCATTACCCAAACTGACCTTTGGGTCTTCTGGCTTTCCAGAGGGAAGTAATAAGAAAGATAATAGGTGCCGGAGCGGCCCATATATAGGTCCGAGAAGAATTCGCCCAACTTGTCGTTCTTCTGCTTCCCCTTCAGAAGGTGTACCAGTTCTGGTTGAACTCCCTTAAAGATATGAAGATCGTCCGCCGAATGCATCTGCTTTGAAGAGACTAATGGCTCTCCGTCTGAAGAGAGGAAGGATATTCTGTTAACACCCGATCTTAAAGATAGCTCCACCAGATTCCTTTTCAGATCCCGGTGTGGGCTCATTTCCCAGATGAGGTTGGCTGCCAGTGCGGTGGCAGAAAGTTCTTGTTGGATTTGATGTTTCAGAGCTCGTTTGGTCTGGTGAAAGAGATATTCCGTCCCGAAATTCAGCAAGACCAGGAATAGTATAAGAAACATCAAAGAAATGCGAATCTGCGATTCATGGCTGAGATATAGAAAATCCTTGAGTTTCAATTTCTCTCCCACCTTATTATTGCTTGAAAGGCTTGATCTTAAGCCTCCTTTGGATTATCGGCACAAAACAAATCGCTGTTAGTTTTGGGCTGATGGAACGAAAGGCGCGGCAAACAATCCTTCACGGGTCAAAAGGAAGATCTGGAAGCTGGATCTATTCTTCACCTCACCCGTTTGTCCCGGTATCTGCAGACTGGAAGGTAATAAAGGCGGAGAGGTTTCTACAGCAGGCAAGATGATTCGGGATGCCCTTATCCGGTAAGAGTGAGAGGATAATAAAGTGAAAGGATTGCTTCCGGCTGTCACGCAGAGAGTCTGATTCTAAAAGAAGGTTCTTAGATAGGCTGCTATCATAGCGTCGCCGATAAACATGGCGATGACTGCTGCCACGGCCAAAAAAGGCCCGAAGGGAATTGTCCGGCTCTCTTTGACGTCCTTTGAAAAAAACAAAGCTATCACCCCGATCAGGCTTCCTAAGAAGGCGGAGAGGAAAAACACCAAAAGAATGTTCTTCCACCCCAAAAACGCGCCAAGCATCATGGCCAGCTTTATGTCCCCGCCCCCCATGCTTTCCTTCTTAAAAAGGAGATCTCCTAAAATGGCGGCCAAATAGAACATTGCCCCTCCCACAAAGATTCCTAAAAGCGAATTTGAAACTGATGGAGATCTTACCGCAAATGATAGGATGAAGCCGACGACGATGCCGGGAAAGGTGAGTACATCGGGTATGATTCTGTGCTTCAAGTCGATGAAGAAGGTCACGATCATAAATAGAATCAGTATGCCTCTGGCCGCGAAGTCCCAGGTCAGACCGAATCGGAGGTATGCCAACACCAGCAGGGCAGAGGTTAGGAACTCTATCAAGGGGTATTGCAGAGAGATCCCTGCTTTACAGTCTCTACACCTTCCCCTGAGGATCACGTAGCTCAGCAAAGGAATATTGTCGTAAAAGCGAATCTTGGCTCCGCATTTAGGGCAGGAAGAGCTTGGGAGGAATATGGATTCCTTTTTGGGGATTCTGTAAATACAGACGTTTAGGAAACTCCCCAGCACCAATCCTGTTAATATGGTCAGAACCAGAGCGGCGGTATTCATTTCGTTAGCCTAATGTGGGCCCTCCGAAAAGGTCAAACGGCCAAAAGCCTCCATCCAGGTGTCAAGCTCTCGCGCAGCCCAAAAGTCTCTTGAAAACCTGCCGGATCTTGCTTGGTCCCTCTCAAGGTGAACACGGCGAATTAATCCGCTTTATGGTTTTTCTAACCCTCTTGTGCGAAAGGTTACCTGCTGCTCGCGACCAAGCTGCCAAAGCCTGGCTACTTGATTGACCTAAACGTCATATGATCAGAGCCAACCACCCAATCTTCGCCAAGGTTTGCGCACATCCAAGCTCAAGCGAGTCAAATGACAGGAGGCTGCCTCCCTTTCTAATTCCTTAGCGGATTTAAAATAGCGGTTTTGGCCCACCCGGATAGACTACCAAAGGTTTTCTCCCAAACACATTTCAAATCCTGCTATCGCCTGAGCGCCCCATTCGGGATTAGAGCCCGGTATAGTGCAAAGGCAGCAAGAAATCTCCTCCTTTCATACAGTAATCGGCAACTTTTGCGTGACTATTCTGTTCAAAGTCGCGGAAACATGCAGGTAAATTCCTCTCCCCCCATCCGAAAGGCGCTGATAAACGGAGTCTTCTCTTCCGTTCGGGTTACGTGCATCGATAACGCTTGCAAGTTTGCCTTTCTGTTTTGACTTTTTTCAGGTTTTAACGTTGGTCTGTGAAGCCCTGTAGTTGCTTTGCTTTCATTTCTTGTTTATTCAGAAAGCCGACGGGCTTTCTTAGAGTTTCGCCCCTGTGCGCGACCCTACGGAGGTTCTGCGGCGTGGTGTCCTCTTTTTCAGCAACAGCGGAAGGCAAGTCGACATCCGTTTTCCTGATCTTCAGGGCCACCACAAAGCAAAGTAACTCCCCTGAAGTCATACTTACCCGCAGGACCAGGGGAATCAATATGGCGGTGGAGATGGGGAGGAACAAGCTCAGAAGATAACTCTGCACCGCCTCTCTTACTCCCAGGCCGGCCGGTGCGACAAAAGTCACCATTCCCAGGAAGAGCGCAACCGAGAAAATGCCCGAAAGCTTGATCGCGGCCACCAGATCCAGAGTCAAGAATGAGTTTATGAGAAGGTAGGCGAACATTGAGAATATCACCCGATCCAGGATCAATAAACCTAAAAGGAAGAGTATGTCTTCATAACCGACATTGAGCCTTGACTCTTTGCTTTTGAAGAATTCCAGGAAAAAGCCAACCCCTTTACTCAAAATCTTTGGACGCAAAAGGAATAGAAGCAGCATGGAAAAAAGTGAGATCAACATGACGACCAGGCCGGTTGGGACATCTTCCCAGAGAAGAAGAGTCCAGGTGAAAAACAGCAGGGCCACCCCGTTGTAGGTGATGAACATCAAGGCCATGCTCACTAATGTCGATCTCTTGAGCAGGCCCGCCTTGTCCGCCAGATAAACCTGACTCACATACGTCCAGATCCTGCCGGGGATGTATTTCCCGGCGGCAGAGAGATAAGTTATCCTGAAACTCTGGGAGAAACTAACGCTTCGTCCCAGCATTTTCAGAATCAAGGTCCAGACGTAGGCGGCAATCAGGTAATTTAAGGCCAAAAGCAGAAAAGATCCAAACAGAAGGTGATACTTAAAGTGCCATTCGTATCGGAGAAGAGTTTCGACATTTAAATAAAGGATTCTTCCCAGTACGAAGAAGACCGTTAATACTATCAATATGCTAAGCGTCTTTTTGACCGCGTTAACTCTTGACATAGCTTGTCTCTTCTCTTAGAAAAGCGATTTTCTTTTTCACCCGAGCCGGCACTCCACAAGCTAAAGAACCGGAAGGGATATTCTTGGTAACCACGCTTCCCGCTGCTATCACGGTGTTGTCCCCGATTCTGACCCCAGCTTGTATTAGGCTGCCAGCGCCGACCCAAACTGACCTGCCAATTATCACGTCTTCTACTTTTCGAGGATAAATTTTGCATATTTCACTTTTGTGGTCCTCTCCTGCATCGCTGTGAGTCAAGATCAGAATCCGTGGGGAAACCGTACTGCCTTGTTTTATGATTACTTTGCCGGTCAAATCCAGGGTCGTCCCGGGGCCGATGTGAACGTTATCCTCAACTGTTAGATTTTTGAAACCATTTATCAAATTGATGACTCTGATCTCGTATATCCGCACATTTTTCCCTATTGTTGCCCCCAAGTATCTCAAGAGAGCTGAGCGCAAGTGAGGACTGATACACCATCTCAGCAGCTTCTCAACGAGCATGAATATCCCAACTCGTACATTTCTGGAAACCCGATTCATTTCCTGCCCCTGAAGAAATTAACTATCGGCAGCAGCAGCCGGTAGATAGCGCTTCTGCCCCTGTTTGCGTCCTGATAATAACTGTATGAGATTCTCTTTTCTGTGCCCCACTTGTCCTTGAATTGCATCAGGGAAAGCATGTTCCTGCTTGATCCCATAAAATCGAAGCAAGATTTCCCCTTTTCTTTTGCGATTTTTATGGCGTTGTGGAACAACAGATCGTTGGGTTTTAAATGCAGATATTCGGTGGCCGATCCGCCGTGGAAATAGTGAGCCGTCTCCTCAGAATATGTTATCACGATGCCGGCTATAGGCCGGCCATGGTATTTCATAAAGAATATGTCCGAGAATTCGGGGACCAGGAAGTCATATATCTTTTGGAAAAGCTGGATAGGATATCTGATCAGTGCCCTATTCCTCCTCATTGAGTCCAGATAGAGATGATAGAATTGGTCCACCTGTTCCCTTGACCGCATTTCCTCAAAAACAAGATCAGACCTAAGCGCAGCCTTTATGTTCCTTCTCAGACTGTCCTTGTAGCCTTTCCATATCTGATCTGCGGATTTGCCTTCTAATTCCAGCACATGCCGATAGGATTCTACACAATTAAAGTCGGGCAATTCCTGCTTATTCTTAATGCGAAGATCCACGATTTGAATCCGCTGAATCTTTTCCCCTCTGGCCCAATTGCGCAGCAGACTCGTAAACTGTGGAATGTGTTTTCTTTCTCCAATAAACCCCCCGTAGGGGACCAGCGAATAGAAAATCCTGAAAAGACGATTCCCCATGATCATTCCGGGCAGGGCGCAGAGCCAGCGATCCAGATCCTGCAATACGACGTAGCGCATCTGGCATCCGTAGCCTTCTTTTACGACCCTGTGCCAGAGTGAGGTGTGAAAAAGCAGATTCGAATGAGCGGAGACGAACTGGTCCCACTTTTCGTCCAGTTCTTCTAATACTATCAGATTCATTTCAAGAGGCGAGGGAGAATCCGTATTATTTTGTCACAAACAAGGCAGACCTCTTGGCTCTTTAAAAGAGGGTACAATGGTAAGGTCACCTCGTGCGCCCCGACATATTCGGTAATGGGTAGCCGGCTGCGCCTGGCCTGGAGATTACTTCGATAATATGAAAACCTGTGAATGGGCGGGTAGTGGATACTGGACTGGATTCCTTCCCTCTTCAGAAGCTCCATGAACTTTCTCCTATCAGCCTTTTTGGACAGAAGGATGGGGAAAAGGTGATAAGAGGAGTCACGGGGGTAGCCTTGAAAGGGAAGAAGGATACCATCCACCCCCGTCAGATTTTTCCTGTAAAGCCGGGTCAAAGTCTTTCTTTTCCGGTTGGCTTGAGGCAGCTTTTTCAATTGCAGGATTCCCAGGGCTGCGGATATCTCGGTCATTCGATAATTGTAGCCCAATTCCACCACGTCGTACGAATGGGCATGACCCTTGTGCCTGTCAATGGTCATGCTGGTCATTCCATGCGATCTGAGAAGTCTGAGTCGTCCAGCTATCCGGTCGTTATCCGTTGTAACCATCCCCCCCTCGCCGGTTGCCAGATTTTTGTTAGAAAAAAACGAGAAACAGCCGATGTCCCCGAGCGTGCCCGCCATCTTCGAATTCAAGCTTGCTCCTATGGCATGGGCAGCATCCTCGATTACGAAAAGCCCGTGCTTTCTGGCGATCTTTTTAATATTTGCCATATCCGCCAGGTACCCACCATAGTGAACAACCATAATTGCCTTTGTCTTGGCGGTGATTTTCTTTTCAATGTCGGCGCATGAAAGATTGAAGTCGTTCAGTCCGCTGACGTCCGCGAAGACGGGCTTTGCCCCCTCGTACAGGATGGCATTAGAAGAGGCAACAAAGCTCAAAGAGGGTGCGATCACCTCGTCACGCGACTTAATCCCTAGGGCCTTGACTGCCAGGTGCAGAGCCGCAGTCCCGCTGGAGACGGCAATGGCGTGTTTGGCCCCCATAAACCGGGCGAAATCCTTCTCCAGTCTCTCTACTGTCTCGCCCATGGTGAGCCACCTGCTCTTTATCACCCGGTCGACCACCTGGCGCTCACGCTCGTCGAAATTCAGTTCGGATAAGGCAATTCTCCATTTCATTTCTTGTGTTGCCTTCTTTAGAAAACCGGCCGGTGCCTGATTTTATGGACGGGATGAATCGAGCCACTACACTTCACACGAGCCTGGGTTTCATCGTCTGGCCGGAGAAACTCCGGTTTCTTATCTGGCTATACCGGGGCATTGCCGGTCCCGTTCGCTTTCACTCCTCGTTCAGAAATCTCTTCCTGTTTTTTTCGAACTCCTCTACCGCTCTCTGATAATCGTCCGGCCTTCCGATGTCAAGCCAAAAGTCATCAGAATTATAGATGGCTACCTTTTTGTCCTTTTCCAGAAGGACTTGCATCAGGTCAGGAAAATCGAATTTCCCGTCCCTGGGTATGTGATTGATTACCTCCGGCTCGAATACGTATACTCCCATGCTTACCAGATAGGACAGCCTGGGCTTCTCTATATACTTGATCATTCCGTCGTCATCTTTCCTTTTCTGGATCACCCCAAAGTCGATATCCACCCATCTTTTCTGGCCAGCCACCGTCGCTACAGCATTGCGCTTGGCGTGATATTCAGATAATCGAAGGTAGTCTAAGGTCGTTAGAAGGTCGCCGTTCATCACCATAAAGGTCTTGTCCAGATTAGCCAAACGAGTCAGTGGGCCAACCGTTCCCAGCGGTTTCTCCTCGAAACTGTATTCAATGTTCATACCCCATTTTCTTCCGTCTCCGAAGTAAGCCTGAATCAGATTACCCAGGTGTCCTACTGCCAGAGTGATATCAGTAAGATTGCATTTCCTAAGCTGCCTTAAGATCACCTCAAGGACAGGCAGATCTCCCACGGGCATAAGGGGCTTGGGCAACACCACGGTGTAGGGCAAAAGCCTTCTTCCTTTGCCACCTGCTAAGATTATGACTTTCATATCTCAGCTTCCTTCTGTAACCTTGAATGCAAAACCCAGAGAGCTTGCCGACAACTACTCATCTTTATTTTCAACCGATCCTGAGAAGTCAAAACAAGTCTGCGCCAACCGTGCATGAGATAGCCGCGGCCAGCCTTCGCATCCTGACAATCCTCTCAGACGGCCGCCTCAGAAGCACCCTCCCTGCCCTGCTTATATATTGTAAATATCGCCTTTGTACCTTTCCAGATTCTTCTCAAACCAGCTTATGGTCTTTTCCATTCCCTGCTTGAGGTTTGTCTTTGGCTGCCATCCAAACAGTCTTTTGGCTTTGCTTGAATCTGAAAAAAGCCTTTCCACTTCGCTTTTCTCCGGTCGCATCCTGGACCTTTCCCTGCGCACCTGGATTTTCTTTCCTATAGAATCCGCAATAAGGCTCACCACTCGGTCTATCGACACTTCGTAACCCGATCCCAAGTTCACCACTTCGCCTCCTGTTTTTTCACACTCGGCGAAGTCGATAAAGCCGTCTACCGTATCTTTGACGAAGGTTAAGTCTCTGGTGGGATAGACAGAGCCGAGACGTATTTTCTTTCTGAGCAGGGCCTGCGTGATTATGGAAGGGATCACCGCTCGGGCCGACTGCCTGGGCCCGAAGATGTTGAAGGGTCTGATTATTCCCACCGGCAGATTAAAGGATCGACAGAAACTGAGTGCCAGGTGGTCCGCTCCCAGCTTGCTTGCGGCATAGGGCGACTGGGGATTTACCGGATGTTTCTCATCCATGGGAACGTATTGCGCGGTGCCGTATATCTCACTGGTGGAGGTGTGGACCACCTTCTGGACTTGTAAATCCAGGGCCGCAGTCAAGACGTTGAGCGTGCCATTTATGTTGGTATCCACGACGTCTCGGGGGTTGACGTAGGAATAGGGAATCCCGATTAAAGCTCCAAGGTGGAATACGACCTCCTGATCACGGACAGTTTCTCTCACACAGTCTGCATCTTTCAAATCCCCGGCCACCACCTCGATTTCATCCAACACGCCTTTGGTCACATCCTCCAGCATTCCCCAATCATTTCGGGAATTGTAATGGACGAAGGCTGTCACCTTGGCGCCTTTCCTGACCAGTGCCTCCACCAGATGGCTTCCCACAAATCCACCCGCTCCGGTGACCAGAACCTTTCTACCCTTCATCCTCAAGCCTGACTTCTCCCAAGTTTGAATTCCAGATAATAGATAATCAAATCCTCTTATCAAGGCAAGTCAATTGATAGCGCCCTGTCGCGTTTCTGCAAATATCATGACCGTAAGTTGGGTTTCAGCGATTTTGCGCAGGAACAGCTAAGGCGGGATGGTGATCCCTGTGGACGGCTTTTTTGAGATAATCATCTACGGCTTTCTCGATGCTGAGTAGTCTCAGGATCTCCGGCACATTCTCCGTGTAATCTCTTTTCTCCTGAGCAAAGTCGATCATAGCGCGGGCTAAACTTCGTATGTCTCCTGGCTGAACCACCTTGCCCAGTCCGAATTTTCTAACCAGATAGCCCATATCTCCCACGTCCGTGACAATGAGGGGAGTTCCCATCTGAAGCGCCTCTGAGAAGACCAGGGGGATGCTGTCACTTTTTGAAGGGATGGTCACGCAGTCAGCCCCTTTGATATAGCTGGCTACCAGGTTCGCGGAGACTTTTCCAACAAGGTTGACTTCGCTTTCTAATCTGAGTTCTTTGATCAGGTTTTTCATCCTCTTCTCGAAACTGCCCCATCCCAATATAAAGAGATTGGCAGAAGCTATTTCGCTTTTGACCTGTGCGAATGCTCTGATTAGATCGTCCAGACCCTTGTTCTTATCCCACCTTCCCACATACAGAAAATTGAATTTCGCTGGATCAGTCTGCGCATTCTCCTCGGATGCTGGCGGGAGCTTCCGCACGCTGGGAAGAAAGAGGCAGGCTCTGCCGGATAGCTTCTCAGTCCTTTCCTTCAGATCGAACCCGTCGGCAAAAAGATGCTCCGCCTCCCGTAAGACTTTTCTTGTGACTGCTCGCAGCATGGGCTTTCTTGCCCAAACGTATATATCTGAGCCCAGACACCACAGGGAGTAGGGTATGCCCAGCTTCTTTTTGGCCTGATAGGCGAACCATCCCGAAGGAAGTGCCCACAGAGCCAGACAGTGGTCTGGACCGAATTGTTTCAGGTGCTTCAGAAGCTGAGCTCTGCCGCTTTTCAAGAAAGAGAAGAGTTGAAAGAGCTCTTTGGGATTTAGAAAATTCAGAGAGCCAACTACCTTTTCTCCGCCGCGCCACCGAAATCGAACCACCTCCTCGAGGTATTCTATCCTTTCTGCTTGATAAAGTGGTGTGAACACAGAAATCTTCAGGCCCCTTTGTTTCAATCCCAGATGAAAATCTCGCACAAAGGGCGAAGCCACATCATCCGGGTGTACCGGGTAACGATTAGTTATCAGGCAGATTTTTCCGTTCCTGGCCATTTTCCGGGCTACTTCTGTTTGGGTATGGGATACGCGAGGGTGTATAGGCATGCCTCAATCCGAATAGGGGGTGGTCGGGGCGGCAAAGACATCTGTTCCTCGGGACCGCCCGGGGTGTGCAACCTGAGGTTCTTTCCGCAAGGTTCTTGGCTGCAGCTCTCCAATCTTCTTCTCAAGGTTCTTGTTTTCTCTCTGCACCTTGTAGATCTCCTTTCGCAGATGGACCAGCTGGGTGCCCAGAAACCCGAAAAGGAGCACCTGAATTCCCGCTATGATCAAAAGCACCATCAAGGTCATTAGCGGACGGTTCGGGTTTAAAGTTCCTTTCTGCCAGAGGTAGATGATGTAAGCCCCACCGAGGAACCCCAAAAAGAGCATGAAAAGGCCGACGGCGCCGAATAGGATTATCGGTCTTTCGAAAAACGAGAAGATTAGATGTGATACTGCCGTGGCTTTGAATTTGAATTTCGATTTGCCTTTGGCTCTGGCCTTCAGGGCGGTGGGCAGTTCCTTGAGCTTATAGCCCATGGCTATAGCCTTGGACAGGATTTCCAGATGTATCTCCTTCCCATCCGATTCCAGCTCCAGTGAATCTATGCATTCCTTGCGGTATGCTCTCAAAACCCCGGTCACAGTGGAAATGCCACCCTTCATGGCGAATCCCAGAATCCTATTTCCCCATTTGCTTAAGAGCAGTCTCGAGAGAGGAACCCCTTCAGTCCTGCCTCCCCGGGCGTAAGGTGAACCCACCACCAGGTCAACGTCCGGATTTTGATCCAACCACCGGACCATCTCCAAAATATACTTCTCCTCATAGCTTAGATCAGCGTCGGTGGTGCAAATTATCTTGCCCTGGGCATGCGTAAATCCCACCCTCAGTGCTTTCCCCCTTCCCTGGTTGACGGGATAAGAGACGAGTTTGACCCGGCTATTGAGACGGGAATAGTCCTCTACCAGCTTCCAGGTCTGATCCGTGGACCCGTCGTCTACCACGACTATCTCCCATCCTTTCGAAGTGGAGTCAAGCGCCCGGGTGAGCCGGTCCAGGGTGCGCTTTACGTTCTCCTGCTCGTTGAACATAGGCACAATCACAGAGACGTCTATGTCTTTGTTCCTGCTCATTTTCTCGCTTTAAGCTTAAGTCTTTTCCAAAAGCTTTCTTGCTTCCTGGTTGTATGGATCCAGCTCCAGGCCGGCCTGAAAGAAATCCAGGGCCCTGGCCTTTTCTCCGTTTCTCAGAAAAGCCTTCCCTAGCTGGAAGTAAATCCTGGCATTGGAGGGATCCACATCCAGCGCCCACAGAAAATATTCCACAGACAACGGTGACTCACGCGCCTGATCGTAAAATACGCCCAGGTTGAAAAGGAAATTCCCGAAATGCTCCCTGGCGATAATATCAGGGTTTCTGCCGTTCAATTCCCTCTTTAGGAAGTCTCTTTGCCCCTCAGTATCTTTATCGGTCAAAATCACCCCTTTTGGACAAAATTCAAACAGGTATCCGGCTGGGCGCAGATGCCGAACCAGTGGAGGATACCTGAAGACGCAAGCCGAATAGACGGATAGATTAAGAGCGTTCAGCTTGGAAACCTGATATGCGATTTCCCCAAGGCTTCCGGATGCCGGTTCCGGAATCTGGACCTTTGGGTACTGCTGTTTTATCTGCTCTCTATAGACCTTATGCTCCAGAGCAGACAGACTCAGAACCTTCACGTCAGGACGTACGCCGCAGGAAAGATTCACGTACCACAACGAAGTCAAGGTATTGTCGTCATTCACCAGGACCAGGGCATCCTTCTTGACCGAGTTCAGAATATTGTGGGCATAATTGTAAGCCCAGGTTTGCTTCTTCTTATTGCATTGGCTGAAGTTCTTTGAAACCTGAAGAATGGGGAGCAAGAGCAACAACCCAAAAAGTGCGTATAGGAGCGCATAACTCGGAGCTTTGTAGGTATCCCTGATGGGACTGGCCTGGATAACTCTGACCTGTTTGATCACCCAGCTCAAAACCGCCTGTAGTCCTGAAGCCAGCCAAACGGTGAATACAGAAAGCGAGGGCAGAAGGTAGCCTAAAAGATCGTAATTTCTCAAAGAGAAATCAGCGGCCCAGGTGGCGGTTAATATGTTCAGGATGAAAACCAGACAGGTGAAAAGAAAAATCCGTCGGCAGGACTTGAACAAAGAAATCGCCCCCACCACGCCCAGCCAGAAAAGATGTAAGCTAAATTGGTTCACCGGAAAGGAGAGATTAAACCATAATCGATTCAAATAGGGAAAAGCCGAACCAGCCGGGGAGGTGCTTGCTTGGGAGGTTCGAAAGAGATAAGAGACAAAGTTTGACCAGGTGTCAGGTTTCCCCCAGTTGATGGGGGGCAAAAGGCTCGACCTGATCGGCACGTAAAGATAAAGGGAAACTCCCAGCAGAAGAAACACGACCAGCAGGAAGAGTTTCTTAGGGCTACAGACCAGCCTGGAATCGGAGGAGCAGGCAAATACCAGAAAAGCAGGCAGCAGCGTGATGATCAGAAGAGGGTGGTTGGTCAGAGATAGTCCCAGGATAAAGGAAAATAGCAGTAGAATCTTCAAACCGGAGGCAGATCCTTTGAGATTCGACCATTTCATCAAAAGAAAGATCAAAAGCAAGGTGAAGAGGATATTAAGGGTATAGACCTCCGCCCGGATGTTCTGAAGCCAGAAGGAGGTTGAGAATGCAAAAAGGAAAATGCTGGTGACCGACGTGAAGCAAAAAAGAGATTGGCCGGATTTTGCCCGGCTGAATATCTCCACGGCCAACAGATACAAAAGTGCCAGAGCCAGACTGCCCCAGAAGGCGGACATCAGATTGGAGCCTAAGGCAGAGCCGGGAACCGGTAGCAGGGCAAAAAGCCGCCCCAGTACCACGTACACCGGAAAACCCGGGGAATGGGGGATTCCCAACAGGGAATGCACCGCACAGAAGGCGGCCGAGTCCTCCCAGTAAACGGTGGGACACAGGGTGAAAGTGTATATGCCAAAAGCGATTCCGAAGATTGCTCCGCCGAACACTGTGTCTCGCTTGACGTTTTGCTTGATGAGTCCCTGCATACTATTATGGTCGGAAAAAGGGGACCAAGATTTAATCCGCCCCATTAGCCTCAGCATGAGCGCTGGCAAGCTGGCAGCACCACATATGAAAAAGGGGACTCAAGGCTTTGAGTCCCCTTTTCCAATCCAAGAAGCCTAAGCCCTTAGTTGACAGCGTCATCACTGGTGCACACCAGAAGACCGTTGTGGTCGATGGTCCAGGTATCTACCGTACCATCGTCATCCAGTATGCCGGAGTTAGCCTGTACCAGAAGAAGCAGGGCGTCCGCAGTCTGAATGGTGTAAGTATACCTCGCCGTGGCCATGACATCCACGCCTATACGAGCAAAGGCAGCCGGAGCGGCTGCGGAAGCCACTACTCCCTGGCCCCAGTAGGTGTTATACTCCTGCCGGTAGGCTCTCTCCATGGCATAGATCTGTTTCAGAATGTTCTTCGCCTCTGACTGCTTCGACTTGGTGGTTGCCCGCATGAATCTCGGGATGGCCAGAGCCGCCAGGATTCCGATGATGACCACCACGATCATCAGCTCGATCAAGGTGAAACCCTTCTGGCTTCGATGAAATTTGCTCAACATCCTCTCTCACCCCCTTCATTGCTTTGGGTTTTGCTGTTTACTTGCTTAACACTTTTCATATTTCAACACGGAGCAGCGCAAAAGCCATGCCATCGACTCCCCTTGTCTTTATCCTCCTCCTAACCTTTTGAGCCAAACCAGGATGTTCCGTCTGTTCAAAATTCGATCTTCCTTTAGCCAGCAGCCGTTTCAACGTATTCTGCTCGTCTTCTTGCAAAACGCCCTATGGTGCCCCATACCGGACTGGCTACAATTGGGAGTCGTCGGAAATACAGGTCAGGTTGCCGGTGTGGTCAATAGTCCAGATGTCTGAAGCTGGGTCGTCATCCAGCCCGGTAGGGCTTCTGGACCCGGCGGTTGCCAAAAACGCAGTCGCCCCTCCGGTCACGGTGTAGCTGTAGTAAACCGCGGGCATTATCTCCACGTGCAGAGGAGCGATGACGTCCCCAGGTTGAGCCACAATGGTGCTTCCGTCGCTTGGAAAGTACCCATCCTTTTCCTGCCGATAAGCCCTCTGCATTGTGTAAATTTGCTTCAGGATCAATCTGGCCTCGGTTTGCTTGGCCCTCACCGAAGCACGCATGAAGCGCGGAATAGCCATAGCCGCCAGGATGGCGATGATGACCACCACGATCATCAACTCAATTAAAGTGAATCCCTTGTGCTGGAGATGCTTTCTTAGTTTCATGTGTACCTCGTCTGTTCATTGCTTGATAACGATGCAAGAATCGTGCCGTGCCGAGCCTATGTAGTTAACATGTGTACGGACAACAAGGAAGGGGCTGGTCGGTTTTTGAACTTCTATCGAGACACTTGGCTTTTCACCTGACTCCTTGCAAAACGCAAGCATCAACTCCCCCTTTCTTTTCGCTTTATTGTGTAACTGTCAGGTAAGCTTCATCCTGATGGTCGGCTGGGAACACAAGAAGAGTCCGGATGAGAAGCCCCCGATAATCTCTCCAGAGCCCTTAACCGCTCCATCTTCAGGATGAGCTCTTCATTTTCCGGATCGACTTCTCTGACCCGGGCGAATTTATCCAAGGCGCACGATGTCATGCCCTTCCATTCGTAGAACAGACCCAGACGGTAAAAAGAAAGGGCAAACACTCTCTGAGCATCCCAATCCCTTCGAAAGGCCTCATTCTGCGGATCCAACGACCCTGCATCATCCCATCTTTTCTGAATCAGCAAATCCTTTTCCGATAGGTGTTCAACTGGATTTTGAGACACTTGGAAAATATATCCTTTTGGCACCAGGTAGTTGACCAAGTCCGAGTCACGTTCAGTAAACTCCATATAAGTGGGTATGCCCAGATCTTGGCTTTTCTTCAAAAGTGCATCAAAGAGAAGCTCTCCCTTCAGATCCCTCCGAACAGCCGAGAAGAGAGCCTCTCTTTGTTTCCTCGCTTGGGCTGCGTACCAATCAAAGCTCAAAAGACCACGGTCTATTACGGTCACGTCCTTTCGTATCCCCTCCGCATACTGAAGTTCTCTTGAAATGAAATTCAAATTGACGTTGTCTAAGAATAATACCGAGTTTGAATCCAGACCGGAGATTATGCTCAAGCCGTATTCGTGCGCAATCCTGTTTTTGGAAAGATCCGCCTCTGGATAGTGTTCAAAAATGGGAAAAAGGGAGATCGCCGCAAGAATAACGTATGAAGACCGGAGGACGAAAGAGGAAGAATTACGAATGTGCTTCAACAAGAGCAGAACGCCCATACCGAAAGAGAAAGCCAACGCGAAGATGGAGAAAGTTAAATAACCGTGCAGATCGGGATTGGTCGGTATAAACTCTGTGGTCATCAACGTCACCACGGCACAGTTTCCAGCAACCAGCAGAAGCAGAAAAGCCAGCAGCCTCCGATTGTATCTGAAAAGGAGAAAAAAGCCTATCAAGCTGATCACAAAGCAGATGAAAGTGAGCTGGTCGGAGAAAAGCACTAGGAGCTGCCAAATCCTGGCAGGAATGTCTGACACAAAGTCTAGATTCATTCTCCTGATGGTATCCAGAGCGAAGACCGAGCCGGCCGAGGATGAGAGGGACTTGACCTTCCCCCAAGCCAAAAGAGGATCAGATAGAGACCGAATGGGAAGATAAAAGTAGATGCTCAGTCCCAACAGGGAAAATAGAGCGCAGGAAGTAACCCTTCTAAGATTGAGGAGAGATCTGGGGTGCGAAATAGACAGCAGGAAGACCAGTGCAGGGACGCCCGAAAGAAGACTCAAATGGTGATTCCCCAGACCCAGCCCCAAAAGAAAGAAAAAAAGATACATATTTTTCAGGTTCTCATCTCTTAGATACTGGACCACCAAAAGGAGAAGCAGAGAGAAGAAAAGCATGTTCAAAGAGTAAACCTCTGCCCGCACCGCTTGTACCCAGAAGGAATAAGTGAAACCGAAGACCAGAAGGAAACAGAAGCCGGAAATCAGAGCTGCCTGCTTTTGCTTAGCCATTTGGGGGAAAAACAGGCTGACGCTATTTTGAAAAATCCGGTAAAAAATCACCAACGAAAAGGAAGCGAATAGACAGGAGAGAAGATTCACTCTCAGGGCAAAACTCCAGAGGGGAAGAAACGAGAAGAGCTTGCCCAAAACCACATAAATTGGAAAACCGGGACGGTGAGGTATTCCCAATACTGCGATGTTGGCAATCAGTTCCCCGGAATCCCACCAGAAAACAGTCTTACAAAGAGTCATGCCGTAGATTACAGTGAAGAAGACGAATACCGAAGCAGAGATAAGATTTTCAGGCCTAAGCATTCTCCCGTTCCGACAGGAATGCTCGTTGATGTTTAGAATCCTTTTCATCGGACCTTAACCGACTGCAGGAAGAACTTGTGATTGCTCCACTCATCGAGCTTTTCAAAGCCCGCCGGATCGGGCGTCCGCAAAGTTAAGTCCTTTTTGGTAACTTCTACGGCATCAGAGATCCCCCAGCGGGGACGAGGAGGGAGTTAGTCTATATTTTTCTATCTTTCTGTACAAGGTGGAGGAGTCTATCCCCAGAATTGAAGCAGCCTTACTCTTCTGCCAGCCGGTCTGGTTCAGCACCCAAAGGATATAGGCTTTTTCTATGATCTCCATGGTCGGAGCGGTTGGGTGCGCTTCTGTGACCAGGTCAATCTCCTTACCCTCTTTTATCTTCCGGGGAAGGTCTTCTGTAGTTATCTGGTTGCCCTTGGAAAGCAAAACCGCGTGCTCGATGGCGTTCTCCAGCTCTCTTACGTTGCCAGGCCATTTGCAGGAGAGCAGCTTGTCCATGGCTTCATCTGCGATGCTTTTCTCCTCTATCTGCATCTTCTGACAATATCTTCTGACGAAATATGCCGAAAGCAGCTTGACGTCGTCCTTTCTTTCGCGCAGAGGAGGAATTCTGATGGGTATCACGTGTAGCCGGTAGTAAAGGTCCGCTCTGAAGTTTCCCAGTTTCACCTCCTGCTCCAAATCCGCGTTTGTTGCGGCGATCAGTCGGACATCCACTTTGATGGGAGCGGTGCCCCCTACTGGTGTAATCTCTTTTTCCTCCAGAACTCTTAGAAGCTTTGCTTGAATTGCCGGCGAGGTCATGGCGACCTCATCCAAAAAGAACGTTCCGCCATCCGCTGCTTTAATCAACCCCTCCTTGTCCCTGATGGCACCGGTAAACGATCCTCTCACGTGTCCGAATAACTCGCTTTCTAAGAGGCTTTCCGGCAGGGCGGCACAGTTTATGGTGACGAACGGTTTGTCCGATCGGGGACCGTGATAGTGTATGGAGCTGGCAATCAACTCCTTGCCCGTGCCGGACTCACCTTCGATCAAAACAGTGGAATCGGATTTGGCAATCCTCTTTGCCATCTTCTTCATCTTGACTATTTGGGGGCTGTTGCCTATGAAGCGGTCAAAATCTGATTCGGTTTGGAGCTCTTTTTTGAGCCGAACATTCTCCCGGGTGATCTTTTTCTGCTCCAGAGACTTCCTCACTGCTATCTTTATCTCATCCACTTTGAACGGCTTGGTCACATAGTCCAAAGCTCCGTTCTTGAGAGCTTCTATGGCGGAGTCCACGGAGGCAAAGGCTGTCATCATGATGAAATCAAGATCGGGTTGGACCGACTTGGCCCGGGAGAGCAGCTCCAGGCCACTCATCTCCGGCATCATCAGATCCGCAATCACCAGGTCGTAGTCTTCACTTTTGACCCGCTCCAGTGCGGTGGGTCCGTCCTGACTGGTGGAGACCTGGTAGCCCTCCTTTTTCAGCATGATCTCCATGAACTTACACATCGACTCCTCGTCGTCGACCACCAGGATCTTTGCCTTATCCATACTCCCCCTGCATCTTCAAAAAGGGTTACCAGGGTTGCATTTCGACGTGTATTGTATCGGCAGGAAAGAAGCTATCTATAAGTTGAACGGCAATTTGGCTCAGTTTTTGCGCTGGCGGAAGCGGTGATGATTCCACCAGCTTGGCCCAGGACAAAAAAGTCAGTCCGGGTCACGCTAAGCGATACGGGATAGTCTCAGTTTCGAGATGCAAATCATCACCAGAAAGATCCCAATGGTGATGAGGGAAAGATACAAGGACAGATCGTTTACTCTTCGCCCCACAGTCTCGAAGTTGATCAGATCTACCAGAACGAAGGATAGAACGGTCAGGATGAAGACAAACCGATCCTTCAATCCGGTCTTCAGAACATAGCAAAGCAGGAGCATGTAAGCCAGAATGGATGAGGTATAGTTTTGAAACCACCCCAGAGGAGAGAAAAGAGCCATGAAGATCAGCAGAAACGAGTATTCTACACATTCCCGGAATTTCACCAAATCCTGTTGCACCAATTTCGACCTGTGGTTTAGGAAAAGAAGAAAAACAAACAAACCCACTGCGGCAGCATATATCAAGACGTCTACCACGGTACGATTTAGATTCAAGACGTTGACCTTATACGGTGTGCTGGTCAGCAAACGATGGAAGAAGGCAAAAAGGGACTGATTCATGTCCACGGTCAGAAGCGGGGGCGAGGAGGCTGACATGATGGTCTTCCAACCGGAGAGAAGGCCGAAGTTGCCTGAAACTCCGTAAACCAACGAAGGAAGAAGCACAAGAACAATGCAGGCTACTACCAGATAACCGATGGTTTTGAATCTTTTTTTGTATAAAAGATATGGCACGAAGATCAGCGGTGTCGGTTTGATCACGACCGAAAGCCCCAGAAGTACCCCCGCCGCTAATTCTTTCCCCTTATCCTGGTAAAGGATGAACAAGAAGATAAAGACAAGCATCAAAAGGTCTGTCTGCCCCAGCCAAATCTCCCGCACCCAGAATTTCGAGGTGAAGAGGAGCGTTAGAAGGAGCAGGTAGGGGGGAGGTGACTTATCCCCCACGATCATTCTTTGGCTCCACCGCATGATAAGGAAAAGACAGAGGCACATGCCAGCAAGCCAGATCACACTTGCTGTGGGAAATGAGAAAAGACCGATGGGGGAAACGATAAAGGCAAAACAAGGAGAGTATTTGTAAAGGTAATGGGCATCATTGAAGTTATATAGGTTTTCCTGGTGAAGAACCCGTGTGGCGGCACGGTGAACCACCCGGAAGTCGTTCATCTCCTCTCGTAACGTGTTCCGGAAAAAGCCCAGCAGGACCACTACCAGAACCACGAATAAGGCTATCCTGAAATAGTCTTTTTGGTTGAGTTCGGATATGCGCATCAATAAAGAATCCGGTACGCGCCCGCCATCGGCTTGACGTTGCTCTCCAGGAGTGATACAGTGCAAAGCCTGAGCCTTGAGCCAAGTGAAGACAGACCAGAATTATGGCCTGCGGCTTTCCAAAATGTAGGGGAAACCTTCAGGTTTCCATTTTAGGATATGGGGCAGCTTCGCGCTGACCGGATCCGGCTCAGGGGTGCGCCTCTGGACGCAGCCCGACCTCCGATTGCTCGAGGCAGGTCTAAATGCCCTGTCCTGCGAATAATACTGTGCGTTGCCCATAGAGGCGGGAATTCATCTCACCTTGAGACATTACTAATTCTGACGAGCACGTTCGCCATGAGCCACGCCAACAGCTCCTGCTGATAATTCCTTTCTATGCTTGAAGGTCCAGCGGTCGTTGAGAAAGAAGTTTAACGCTGCGCCGCACAAGATCCCAAAGATGTTGGAAGCCAGGTAGTATATGTGAAAGATCTCGGTCAGAGTCCATAAGACACACAGGTTGGTCAACATGGCCGCGCTGGCCGTGACGTGGTATTGCAACATTCTTTTGAGGTACTCTTTTCTCCCTTCTTTTCCCCGGGTCGTGCCACGTCCAGAGGTCATTCAGCACATAGTTGTTTAGAAGAGATATCTCGATGGCCGCGATACCGGAGACAAGATAATAGACTCCTGCCTTTTCGGTCAGAAACCACAAGAAGAACATGTTGACCACAAAACCCCAGGTTCCGACCAGTCCGAATTTTAGAAGACGCTGAGCCTGCCTCGCCTGAACGAATGAATTAGCCTTGGAATTCAATATATGATCTGGAGCAAAATCTTGAGCTTCAACAACGCTTTTTTTCTAACACGTACTTTCCGCTGTTCTCTTCTATCTTGGTAGGGTATTTGCCGGAGAAGCAAGCTACACAGAAGTCTCGTCCGTTGAGGGAGTGCATGGAAAGCATTCCCGGCAAGGAAAGATAGCCCAAACTGTCTACATCCAGATACTGTCTGATCTGTTCAACTGATTTGGAGGAGCCGATAAGCTCCTCCCTGGTGGGCATGTCTACACCGTAAAAACAGGGGGAGACTATAGGCGGGGAGCTTACCCGGAAATGCACTTCCCTTGCCCCCGCGTATCTGAGCATCTTGATGAGCTTTCTGCTGGTGGTGCCTCGGACGATAGAATCATCCACTACCACAACCCTCTGGTCTTTCAGAACCCCTCTCACCGGATTAAATTTAATCAGCGCATCCAGGTCCCTTATGGTCTGTTCCGGCTCAATGAATGTTCTTCCGATATAGTGATTGCGGATCAGGCCCACCTCGTATTTTATCCCGGACTCCTCGCAATAGCCCAAGGTTGCGGTATTGGAGGAATCGGGAACCGAAATCACGATATCGGCCTGTGCGGGCTTTTCTTTGGCCAGTTGTCTGCCCAGCCTTCTGCGGATTTTGTCCACATTCTCATTGAAGATGATGCTGTCCGGACGGGCGAAGTAGATGAATTCGAAAATGCAGAATGCGCGTTTGACCGGCTTGAAGGGAAAATAGGATTTGATGCCCTTTTCGTCTATTACCGCCACCTCCCCCGGCTCGATGTCTCTTTCGTATTTTGCCCCGATGATATCGAAGGCACAGGTCTCGGATGCCACCACCCAGGCTCTCTTGAGCCTACCCAGAGCCAGAGGACGCCATCCACGAGGGTCTCGTGCGGCCACCAGGGAATCGCCGGTATTGAAAACGACAGAAAAAGCCCCCTTTAGCTTCAAAAGAGCGTCCTGAATCATCTCCACCACGGTTGGCTTTTTGGAGCGAGCCACCAGATGCAGAATTATCTCACTGTCACTGGAGGTCTGGAAAATCGAACCATCCCTCTCCATGGAGGTGCGTAGACTGCAGGAGTTGGTCAGGTTTCCGTTGTGCGCCACGGCTAAGTGCCCCTTCTTGTAGGTGATCAGGAGGGGTTGGATGTTTTCCGAGGAAGATGCACCGGTGGTGGAGTAGCGGTTATGCCCGATAGCCAAGTGTCCTTTCAATTCGTTGAGAATGTCCTTTCGGGAGAAGACCTCATTTACCTCTCCCGGACCTCTGTGCTGGTAGATCTTACCATCATTGGCAGAAACGATCCCGGCGCCCTCCTGCCCTCTGTGCTGTAAAGCATAAAGCCCCAGATAGGTTAGCTCTGCCGCCTTTCTCGCACCAAAGATGCCAAAAACGCCACATTCTTCATGCATTGGATTTTCCAGCATGTCACCTTCCTTTTGAACATAAGTATACGAAAGAAATGAAAATTTACTAAACCCCCTTTTTCCTGTCAACACAATTCAGCTTGAACCCGGACGAACCCCCTCCGCCGATGGGAACAGACCCAAACGCAGCAGCGCATGAAAAACCTCCGGTGTTGTCTGCTAAGAGGCACATTTACCCGTCACCGTGCCGTAATGTCTTGACTTCACGAATCCTGAGCTTAACTTGCAAGTCGAGAGGATCCACAAGATGCGAAGATCACCCCAAAAAGACGCGTATTTTGCCATAGGCATTTTCATCTTCGCTTTCGCCATAAGATTTGTGTATCTGACCCAGATGACCAGCTCCCCGCTTTTTGACACCCCCACCATGGATGCCGAATATCACGACCAGTGGGCCCAGACCTTGCTTAAAGGAGAAGATTTCACCGAAGGTGTCTTCTTCCGGGCGCCGCTTTATCCTTACTTTCTGGCTGTCAGTTACCGTATCCTGGGCCACAACTATTTTTTGGTTCGACTGCTTCAGTTTTTGATCGGGTCTTTCTGCTGTGTTTTGATTTATATGTTGGGAAAGAAGTTGTTTAACCAGAGAGCAGCCGCGATCGCCGCTATTTTGGCCTCTCTAAACGGAGTTGCGATCTACTTTGAGGGGGAACTTCTGATCCCAGTTCTGCTTGTATTTCTGGACATGCTTTTACTGCTGGTTTTGTTTTGGGCAAGCGAGAAACCATCCTACCGAAGGTGGGTTTTATGCGGTGCACTTTTGGGTCTGTCTGCCCTGGCTCGCCCTAATATTCTCCTAGTGGGGGTGGCCTTCTTGTTGTGGATCATCTTACACTTCAGGGGCAAAGCCGAGGCCAAATCGAGATCCTTAGTCTACGCAGGTTACTTCGCGTTAGGAGCAATTCTGGTTATCTCTCCCGTAACCCTGAGAAACTACCTCAAAGGGGGCGATTTTGTCCTCATTGCCTCCCAGGGAGGGATGAATTTCTACATTGGAAATAACCCCCAATCAGACGGCGCCTCCGCTGTGCTCCCTGGAGCCAGGACCACCTGGTGGGGTTCGTACCAAGATGCGAAGAACATGGCGGAAGAGACTTCCAACAGGAGTTTGAAACCTTCTGAGGTGTCGCGCTTCTGGTACGTTCAGGGATTGAAATTCATGGCAAAGGAGCCGGTGAATTTCCTTAAATTAGTGGCCAAGAAATTCCTTCTCTTCTGGAACGGCAACGAGCTGTCGAATAATCGTGATTTCTACTTCTTCGCTCGAAGTGCCCCGCTTTTGAAGCTTCTGATTTGGAGATTTCTGATCTATTTCCCTTTCGGACTGATCGCCCCGTTGGCGCTTGTCGGAATCGTTCTATCGCACAGGGAGAAAAAAGATGTGCTCATTCTGGAGCTCTTTCTGTTTGTATATATGTTGAGCGTGATCCTGTTCTTTGTGACCGCCAGGTATCGTGTACCCGTCATTCCGGTCTTGGTACTGTTTTCAGCCTATGCCCTGGATCGACTGGCGCATATGATGAAGCAAAGGGGGATTGTTGAATTCGGGAAATATCTGTTGATCTTCCTGGTGCTTGTGATCCCGATCAATGTCCAGATACCCGGGTACTCCAGCGCAAATCCGGGGCAGGCTCATTACAGTCTGGGCGTGCTTTATTCCAAGAAGGGAGATAAGGTTAAGGCCAAGGAACAGTTTCATAAAGCGCTGCTGTACAATCCAGCCCTGGCTGAGGCCGCTGTGAATCTGGGATCGATATACGGGGACGAGGGGAAACATAAGCTGGCCTTGGAATATTACGGGAAGGCTCTGCAAACCGGAGCAGATAGTGCATTTGTTCTTTATAACATAGGTATTGAATATCATAATCAGGGTGTTCTGGACCAGGCTCAAAGAAATTATGAATTGTCGCTTTCCATAACAGAGGACGATCCCAAGGTGCATTACCTCCTTGCAGAAATCTATCTCCGACAGGGATTGGTGGAAAAGGCAATTTCTGAATATGAAAGTACCTTGAGATACGATCCTGGATATGCTTTGGCTTTTTATGGACTGGGGACCATATACCACCAATTGGGTCAAAACAAGGCGGCCATAACAAACTTCGAAAATTTCGTCAGGTTGTGGGAAGGAGAACCAGGCCGGATAGAGAACGTGGTGAGACTTCTGAAGGAGTTGAAAGGGGAGGAGGGAGAATAAGGGGGCGGACTGGCTTCGCAGAACCAAAAGCCTTGCTGCTGCAGTCTATTGCTTCGAATATGATCGCCAGACTATTACGGTCTTTGGCGGGACGTGACGGAAAGTGGGCCTGACTCTGCCTGCTATAAATTCTGCTTGGAAGATACCGGTTGCGGATTGCAGATAAAAAAATAGCCCCAGGGCAGTGCCCGTGGGGCTATTTCAGAGGCACTCTTCTTTTTATTTCACCCCGAAGTAGTAGTTGAGCCCTGCGTAGAGGTTGAGATAGTTCGTTCTCTCTTCTTCGGTGAAGATCATGTGGTATCTCGTCCCCACGTCCAGAGCCAGATTGTCCTGGAAGAAATGTTCAATTCCGCCGCCCAGGTTTATTCCGGGCTCGCTGATGTCATCGTTGAAGTAGATGCCGCCCCCGGCTGTTAGGTAGGGACAGGTCCAGGTCTGCGTCGGTATGGTATAGACTACGTTACCTATAACGCTGGTCCAATCATAGCTCTCGCTGATGCCCGTGCTGAGGTCGGCGATGCTTCCTGTAACGTCAACCTCTCCGGCTTGATAGTCCACGGCACCCAGCAAGGCCCAAGTCGGACTCACCCAGAATTTCACGTTACCCAAGAAGCTATAGGTAACTTTGTTTTGGTACTTTACTACCACGTACTCTGTGCCCCACTGGCCGGCCCATTCGTATTCGTCGAACACGTCGCCGAAGCCGAAAGAGTAGCCAAAGTGACCTCCGATCGCAAATTTGCCGGTTTGATCCATGGCCGATGCGGAGGTGAATGAACCCAGGACAAATATCAGACCAAAAACCACAGCTAGCTTTTTCATCTCCTTTCCCTCCATTTCTTCAAGGTTTGCCCTCAAGATCTATCAGAACGTGCCACTACGACTTAGTTCATCACCCCCTTCTTTTTATTGGTTCAGATCTGATTGGGGCCGCGTTACGTCGTATGTCTTGACGACACAAGCGCCCCTCATTCAACTAGCCTTTTCAAACGGCATCCCCAAAGAAGACTCAATGGTATCAGATTTGGTTGTAGTGGCAAGTTTTTACGGCTTGCCGTTCAGCTTTGTGTTAATATCGACCGGAAAGAGGTTAACTTTAGCGGTAATTTATTTACAGGAGATTTGGGAGGAAAGGTCGGAAGGTGTTGGTGGGGGGAAGAGTAAGCTTGCTTGCGTCCGGCCTGCCGGGACGCTTGGTCATGCCTTATTTGGGGAATTTCAAGCCGGCTTTCATGAATAGGACGATCACCTGGAGTACCAGACGCCTTGGGCTCGCCGGGTAGGGCTGAAGCCCGATGCGCCAGAGGAATTCGGATTCTTGCTCCGGGCTGTGGGGATTGAAAGATGCTTGGGCCCCCTGGGCGAGCATCCTTGCTCGCCCGACTTCTGACTCGGCTTGCAGGCTTGATATTGCCGGAAGACCTGAGAAGAATTTCTTACTTTTCTCCTTCTTTTTCTTCCTCCTTTTTGGCCTTCTTAGCCTTTTGAATCTTCTCGATTATCCCGGGTACCGCCTCCACCAGACCCTCTAACTTGCTCGGTTTTGTTCCCATGATGCTAACCTGATCGCCCTTGACCACGATGAAGGCGGCTGGCTCAACCCTCAGACCACCGCCTCCTCCTCCTCCTGATCCGCCTCTCTTCTCCTTCATCTCTCCCTCTCCACCTCCGGCTCCGAATCCCACCATTATTCTGCATACTGGGATGATGGTGTTATTACCGACTGTGATGGGGTCGCCCAGGATGGTTTCGGTCTTGGTGATGGTCTTGATCTCGTCCATCAGCGTTTTGATGATCGCTTCAGCCGTGCTCGGCATGTTCAGTTCACCTCCTTCTTTTGAAAATAAAGGTTGTCAGAATCCGTATCTTGGGCACGGCAAAGAACATTTTTGAGATTGCAGCAATAAGGGTTACCGGTCTGATGCTGAAGACCGACTCCGCGCTTCCCCTTGGAGCCTGGTTGACGAAATCAGGTTCAACTTTGATGCGTGCGTTGGGTAAGGAATATTCAGCTGAGTACTTCACAGCCAACAGTTCTCCATACAAAACACCGGTCAAGGCGGGATCTGGAGTCGATACCTGCAGTTCCAAGAAAAGCCTGTCCCATCGGATTGCCCTTAGAATATCCAGCAAGAAGCGCAAGGCTATTTTGGCGACCCTTTGCAGCAGGTCCCTTTCTTCCCATAAGAATCGCAGATTGAACCTTGACTTTCTCTTCACCTCTTTGATTTCTTTCCTCGGTTTCCGCCTCTTTTTTTTCATCTCTTTGCCTGGAGCCTTCTTGAACGTCTTTCTGACAATCGTTTGATCAAAGAACTTGAACTCATAGACTCTGTCTTTCAGGTTACTGCCCAGAGCCATCCTAAGCCAGCTTACTGCTACTGACCTTTTGCGGTCGTTCAAAATCAGTTGCAGGCGGATGGGCACCAGAAGACAAGTCAGGATCAGAATGACGAAGAAAGCTGCCGCGACAAGCACAATCGGACTCATGGGGATATCTGGTTTTGGGACTCAGTCGCCTTTTGAACCTGGACCTATCCTTCTTGTTGGGACAAAAATTGCCCTCCTTTTTTAATACGAGGCAAAGTGGGCCCGGTTCTCTATTTCTTTTTGAGGGCTACGTACATGCAGATTCCGATTCCCCCGAACAGCACCACAGAGGTAAAAACCAACATCACGATCGCTGAGGTAGGCATTATTCTCTCCTTTTGACCATCATAAGGATTGTTCCCAGTACCGGCAGAAGCAGGATTATCATCCAACCACCCAGGAATTCGGCGAACCGGGGATAACCGCCATACGAACCCTTTATTCTTTCCCAGAGCTCTGCAAGAATCAGGACGGCAAGGACGATCGGGATCAAGAATCTGACAAAGGCATCCCACCACGCGCCGATCCGGAATTCGGAGATTCCATTTACATACCCCTTTATCTTCCCGCTGCCGAAGAACCACCCTATCAGAACACACTCCCCCAGGCACACAAGAGATAGCCCAAAGCTGTTCATGAAATGATCCACAATGTCCAGCCAGAGCATTCCGGCCCCGGTGGTAAATATAATGCCCACGATAATGGCGATAGAACACACAGCAGTGTTGGAGACTCGGTGTGAGACCTTCCATTTGTCAATCACTCCGGCTGCGACCGCCTCGGCCAGGGAAAAGGCGGAATCGATTCCCAGGGTAAGCAGCATCAAGAAGAAGAGCACGCCAAAGAGGGGTTGCCAGAAGGGGAGGTTGCTGATGATGTGGGGATAGGTCACAAAGGCCAATCCTGGACCGGACGCAACCACCTCCGCCACAGGTCTGCCCATTTTCACCGCATAATATCCCAGGGCGCCGAAGACGGCAAATCCAGCCAGGAACGAGGTGGCACAATTTGACATGCTGATTAAGAAAGCGTTGTTTACAATGTCCGTCTTTCGGGGGAGAAAACTAGAATAGGCTATCATTATCCCGAAGCCAACGCTCAACGAAAAAAAGACCTGTGTATAAGCGGCCAACCACACTTTGTGTGAGAGCAACATTTGGAAATCAGGGGCAAGATAAAAGGTAAGGCCTTCAACTGCTCCCGGAAGGGTTACGCCTCTGACGACAAAGACCAGAAGCAAAAACCAGGGAATAAGAACCGTAGCATATACCACCTTTCCCACGGTTTTGGCACCCTTCCAAATGGAAAAGAAAATGAAGATCCAACTCAAAAACAGACCAAGCAAGATATATCCCTTTATCCCTCCGATCTCAAATGGACTGTTGGTCATTCCCAAATTTGCCTGATAAAAGAAGCCACTGGGATCGTCTCCCCAGGCCAAGGTCAGGGAATGATACACGAAGCTGAAACAGTAACTCATGATCACCGCGTAGTAGCAGACTATGAAGAATCCCACCAAGATGGCCGCCCATCCGAACCATTCCAGTTTTCTGTTTACTTTGCGGAACGCCTCGGAAGCGGCACCTTCCATCTTGTGTCCCAGACCGAGCTCCAGAATCATGAGCGGAATTCCGGCGGTGAACAAAGCAACCAGCCACGCCACCAGGAACGCGCCCCCGCCATTGGCATAGCAAATATAAGGAAATCGCCAGATGTTGCCCAAGCCTATGGCCGAGCCAATAGACGCTAAGACAAAGGCAGTGCGACTGTCCCATTGATCTCTTTTCTCCATGAGACCCTCCTGAAAAGCAGGGAAGTCTTTGAACAAACGAAAACAAAAGCACTCTAATATATTTCAAATCACGCAAAAAACAAGCAAGAAGGTGGCACACTGCCGGATTTTCTTGCTGAGGCAAATTCTGTGCCCGATCCTCGCACATTAGCCCTTGGGTAAACAAACGACACTGCACTGGTGGTACCCAGTGTTGAACCCGTGCTATTCGGCAGAGTCGCCGGCAGGAGCGAGGAATAAGAGAAGTACCGGACTGCAGGAGGAATGTGGATCTTGGCAATCCCTCGTGCCGCCAGCCACAACGATTGAGCAGGGACAGACGATGGAGAGAAGCACGAAAGCGTGAAATACGAGCGATGCGATTGGGATAGTCTGTGTCGCCGTTCAAACATTTATCATAAGACGCATTCCAGGCCTCAAAAATTTTTAGACAGTTGACTAGATTTAGCTTGACAATGGATTGGAAGCGATGTATACTGGAGAAAAACCTGTTGTAGCAATTATGGGAGCTCAAACTACAATGGGCGCAGATTCGTTGTGGAGTAGCTCTAGAAGAGAACAGTAAGCGAAGACATGAAATAACTGATTTTGTTAAGGAGGGAGGACGGTATGCTGCACTTCAAGAATCTGATCGGACCGTTTGTCTTATTTCTGGGTATTGCGGTCAATGCTTCCGAGATTGGCTCACAAGTGAGTGCTATGGAGAGGTCGATAACGGCCGGTATCGTGGACAGTAAGCAGCCGATTGCGACACAGGAACCCAACTCCGTGTCTGACCCGGGTAGGTTTACTGTGGAGTTTCAACTAATCAACCTGCTAAGTGATGAAGCCTTACCAGACGTTGAGTTTCTGTTGCTTGATGATAGCGTTTTTCAGCACTTCGCAACCGATGAGATTGACCGGGTCAATGAATTCGTGAAAGCCGGCTTGCCTTTTATCATAAAAGGGAACGGAGATTGTTTCCGAAAGAGTATTGGTCTGCCAGCGGATACTAGGTCTTCTCCAGGGGGACCCACTCTGATTTATGGATTTAAGCTGCTTCACAACAAGGTCATATCCGATCTGCACATTGTCGGCACTATAGCGGACGTAGACACAATCCGGATGCAAACGGAAGTGTTAAGTGAATCATCACCATTGACGGAGTCACGGAAGCCTGGGCCCGAGGACAACAAAACGCTGACACGGAAAAGCACCTTGCAGCGGGCCATAGACTGGGTGCTTGAGGAAAGGGTGATCCAAGCTCCACCCGAGGCGGTAGTCGGTTCGGGGGCGTGGGACGCTGCTTACACCACCAGGTGGCAGACTGATACAAACACAGATAAATACGTTTGCACGTGGGACTTCGATATTTTCAAGCTAATTGATATAAGACCGACAAAGGACTACTACCTAATAGCCACGCGGCCCCACACAGAGATTGTTAGCTACACGGGCAGTTACTCGAGTGCCGTTGGGTATTATGTCCATAGCAGAGTTGCATCCCATGATCTCGATTACTACGATATTGATGACTATCGCGAGTCGATGCTGGTGGAGTACGAACCCACGGGGACGGTAAGCGGTAGCTCCGTGGGATGGACAATAGGGGCAGGGTTATCTACCGAGTCCGGAGGAATTGATGCGAGGTATTCACAGACATGGAATTCCTTGGATGTTACTGTGGTAGATCGCAGTTCTCTGCTGGATGCAGTAAGCGAATGGCATGAGAGCTTCAAAGGACCAAACTACTCTTGGTATCCTATTCTTTCCCACCCATGTAATAATGCAAGAAGTAGTCATCATTCGGAACTTGCCGCCACCGTTAGAGTGATGTCAGACGAGGTGAACCCGCCGAATGGAATGAAAACTTACATCGCGGTCCTAAACACAATATACTATGACACGAATTTTCGTTGGTATGTCTTTATACTGAAATGGGATAGATACACTTACCACCCCGGCTTTACAGGATCGATTCGAGTCAACTACAACCGTGCACCCGAGATAACCCACTACAATCCCAGTAATGATGTGCTGAATGTTCAGGCCGGACAATTTGTTGATTTCGATGTTGAAGCAGCAGATCCAGATGGAACAGTGCCAACCTGTACTTGGTATTTGGATGGCGAGTCTGAGGGCACCGGCGATACGTGGCGATATAGCCCCGGTCCTGAAGACGAGGGCACTCATCAAGTCAAGGTTGTAGCCAGCGATGGTGAGGACACGGATGATCAAATCTGGACGGTAAACGTAAATGTTCCCTGGCATTTCATAAGCATCACGACTAGTCCTTGGGAGTTCACCATTACTGTGGATGGGGGTGACTACACGGCCCCGCACATCTTCAACTGGCCGCAGGGTTCGGCTCACAGCATAGGAGTCTCTTCTCCCCAGATTACCCCAGAAGAAGAATACTACTACTTTTCGCACTGGAGCGACGGTGGCGGACAGACTCATTGGATCACAGTTCCTGCCCACGATGAAACCTACACGGCCCACTTCGAACGTAGCGATGTTGAAGAATTCTCCGATGAAAGGGGGGTTCCGAACGACTATTGGCTGTCCCAGAATTATCCTAACCCATTCAATCCTTATACCGAGATTGAGTTTGGTCTACCAGTTCCTGGTCCCGTAAAAATAGAGATATTCAACGTTCTGGGGGAGAGAGTGATTACACTAGTTGATGAGTTTCTGTCGGCGGGTTACAAGCTCGTTTCCTGGGATGGTAGGGACAAACACGGTAATGAAGTGTCAAGCGGAATCTATTTCTGCCGACTGGGAGCCGCTAATTTTACCGAGACTCGGAAGATGGCTCTGATGAAATAACTCTGCAGCTACTGCCTTTTGTAAAGAGCCAGAGCATCATGCTCTGGCTCTTTTTCTCTGCATGCCAATTGGGCACAAGCTACTTTTGTTTCCGTTATCGCTTCGAATTTCTTCTATTGGTTCATCCGACATCTTGGCCTCTGTCCTCTGTGTGCGCTCTATTCTGTTTCTTTCTCACTACACTTGCGGGGTTTTGATTTTTGTGTTGCGTTACCTGGCACTTTTTCCTATAATGGGCTAACTTCAAGAGGAGGGATAAAATGCCATTCTGGACAAAGTTCTGGGTGATCGTTCCACCCATCGTGCTTTTTGCGGTCACCATCATATTCTATGTGGTTTCCGGCAAAAAGAGGGAGGAATAGATGGATCCGACCTTGATAGGATTTTTGGCTTATTTAGTCCTGTTGATGATTAAAGGGTCGCTGACCTTCAGGTTCAACAAAACCATCGCTGACTTTGTGCTGGCGGGCAGGAGACTAAATCCCTGGCTGGTTTCCTTCAGCGAAAGAGCTTCAGGGGAGAGTGCCTGGCTTCTGATCGGCTTGCCGGGTCTGGCTTTAGCCTCGGGATTCAATGCCATCTGGCCTGCCATAGGATGCGTATCCGGAATCCTTTTCTCCTGGACATTCATCTCCCGCCGGCTTCGCCTGCAAACCGAGAAGCACAGTGCCCTGACCCTCCCCGATCTTTTTGAGAATAGATTCTCTGATAAGACCCACCTCCTGCGGGTGGTTTCAACAATCATCATCATATTCTTCTTCACCATATATGTTTCGGCTCAGTTCCTGGCGGCGGGGAAGGTGCTCAACACCATCTTCGGAATAAGCCAGTTTCAGGGGATGATGATCGGAGCTTTCATTATCGTCATTTACACCATCATGGGTGGATTCTTCGCCGTTGCCTGGACTGACCTTCTGCAAGGAACCATCATGGTCTTCACTCTGGTATTGCTTCCTATCGTGGCGCTAATCGAGTTGGGTGGGGTGGGTAGATTATCTGAGGCGCTCCACAATGTCGATCCCAGTCTTCTGTTGGTAGGGGGCGGCAAACGGGGCTTCCCCATGGTCGCCTCTATCTTAGGCGGGTTGGGAATTGGACTGGGTTACATGGGACAGCCACACCTGGTAACCAGATTCATGGCAATCAAAGATCCGCGAAAACTGCGTGAAGGAACTTTGATCGCCATATGCTGGGCACTTCTGGCATTCTGGGGCGCAGTCTTCGTGGGAATAATGGGACTGGGGCTCTTTGGGAATGTCTTCGCCGATCAAGAACAGATCATGCCGTACATGACCAAGGCTTTGGTTCCCGCGGGTCTGGCAGGAGTTTTGATCTCCGGCGCCATTGCCGCCATGATGTCCACGGCAGATTCGCAGCTTCTGGTCAGTACCTCTGCTATCTCTCGCGACATATATCACCAAATGATGAAAAGGGATGCGCCCGATAAGAAGCTGGTGCTTATCAGCCGGGTGGCAACTTTGATCATCGGAATAATCGCTTTCCTTCTGGCGTTGAGTGCCGAGTCTTTGGTCTACTGGCTGGTTCTGTATGCTTGGGCGGGGTTGGGAGCAAGTTTTGGCCCAGCGCTACTGACCACGCTGTGGTGGAAGAAGGTGACCAAAGAGGGTGTGCTGGCCGGCATGATCGTGGGAACCGTTACCGTGCTGATATGGTACAATGTGCCTGTACTGAAAGACGCTCTGTATGAACTGATTCCCAGCTTCTTTCTCTCCCTCTTCTCCGTGATTATAGTCAGTCTGCTCACCCAAAAAAGGTAGATTGGTTTTGCACAGGTGTGATTGACCTTGTCGTATCGCTATTCCGTGATCCCGACGCTGAGCTTGACCTCATAAGGGATGCCGTCGGGAAAACAATTCCCCGACGCAACTCGAACCTTCTTCTACCGGCACCCACCTGCAGGTCTTTCCTTTCCATAGCTCTCTGTCAGCAAGAGCGAGAGTCACCCGACCCCTTCCCTAAGACGCTCAGACACATTCTTCAGCGCGTATTGTGTAAATTCTTTTGTGTAAAATTT
>JABAOF010000498.1_pt5 | contig 40996 bp, 35 predicted proteins | sample 7062171 | NCBI WGS metagenome assembly JABAOF01 (sample SAMN14538628, study PRJNA623070) | marine sediment metagenome | biome: marine biome [ENVO:00000428]; feature: marine pelagic biome [ENVO:01000023]; material: deep marine sediment [ENVO:00002113] | place: India: Gulf of Khambhat ... | reverse complement strand
GCGCTGTGCCTCGTATCTACGGCAACCTCGACTCGTGAATAACCCAGGTTCACTCTAGAAAAAAATTGGAAAATTGGATGTTCCCGAATGTAGATGTGTATCCTTGAATTTGGTTACAAATCAGCTGCGGGGTCAGACCTGACCCTCCATAAATTATTTCTTTTTCGCCTTCTTTTTCATGGGCTTCATGCAACAAATCAGTGCATGTTCTTCAACACAACCGCACACTTCATCCACAATCACACGTAAGCCGCAGACGTGACATTCATAAGCCTGGCCTTTTTTAGCCTTGGCTACCACTTTTTTCTTTGGAGTAGCCTTTTTTGTTTTCTTCACTGCCGTCTTTTGAGTTGTCTTTTTCGCTGTCCTCTTCGGAGCCGCTTTTTTTGTTGTTTTTGTGGTCTTTTTTACTGGCATTTGAACCTCCATTCCTCCGGATTTTTTTTTTGGACTTTTATTTTTTACTACTAAAAAATCCCGAAGTCAATGAGGAACCATGAATGAGAGGATTCAGTCCTTGACATAAGACCATGATAGAAGTTATGTGGCTGGGGGTCTCTTCTGGGAGGATGACAAAAGCTTGATTCCAGTTTTCAGGCGCCAACGTTGAGAAGGCCTGAATGCGTGATCATGTTTATTGTCGAGACCTGACCCCATGACCCAAAGTTTTTATCTCACGACAACCCGGCTCTGGCGAGTCGTAAAATCTACGCTTTCACCCGAGGGACTGTTCGCTGAGACTTGGGTTATGGAGATGATACACTCTCCCTGGCTCACGGGCTCAAAAACGAGCACAGCGATGGTTCCGGTTCCCCTCAGGCCTCTTCCTATATCTGGGCTTGAAAATCCAATAGTGCACACCCCAGAGGAATTATCTATGTTCTCAAGAAAAGGAACATTTTCCCCGAGGCGGTTCAGGAATTCCCTTCGAACGATTTCCTTTAATCTGATGACTGAAGGATCAAAACTGATGTTCAAGGATAGGTTGCTGACTTCCTCTTGAATCCGTAGGTTTGTGTTGATCCGGATGTCTCGATTTTGGCGAGCTTCAAAATTGGGGGGGCTCAGCATCACCTGATTTTGGCCCCTTCTTGCGGCTGCAGCCGCTTCTTCTGGTCTGGTTCTCAATCGACTCTCTTCAGGCGGTCTCTCGGCTCTTCTCTCAGAAGCAGTTATCCCCGCCAGTCCAACCCAGAGAGGCTTCAAATCTTCCTCCGTCAGTGGTATCGTCCGGATAATACGAGGAGTGATGGTCAATATCACATCTGTCTGCTGGATAGTGTTGTCCGTGCCGGAAAAAAGACCTCCCAGGATAGGAATGTTTTTCAGTCCAACAATCCCGCTATGAATTTTCCTCTCTTCCTCCTTCAACAATCCAGCCAAAAGGTTCGTCTCGCCATCCCTTAGTCGAATCACGTTCTTCACTTCCCGGGTGGCGATAATCGGAATATTGGCAAAACCCGTTCCGCCGATGGATTTGATCTTTATCTCCAACTCCAGAGTGACTTCTCTTTCAAAATGAATCCGGGGTGTGATCTTGACATCGATGCCGACATCTTCAAAAGTAAAATTGGTGACAGGCTGCTGGCTGACTCCTCCAGCCGCAATAGGGGTGAAAGTGGTTCTTGGAATCGGGATTTTATCCCCGACCAGATAAGTCATCTCTTCTCCCTCCACACCGCGCAGCCGGGGCTGATTGATGATCTTGGTATCTGCGTCTGACTCCAAAAACTGCACGACGGCTGAAGGAAGACTGATCTGAAAATTATTGCCACTCGAGAAATCCAGGTCGCCCAGGTTTATCCAGCCTTCATCTTCGCCCTCAGGACCGCTGTATCTTAATCCAAAGAGGCCCTGTTCAAGTTCCACTCCCAGCTGTTGCAGTCTTATTCGAGAGACCTCCATGATCTCCAGGTCAATTATGATCTCTCCCTTTGGTTTGTCCCAAAGCCTAATGACCTTATCCGCTAATTCTAACACTTCCGGCGCATCTCTTAATGTCACAGAGTTTAAATTTTTGTCCACAATAAGAATAGGCTGCCTCATCGGAGTGCGAAGCACCTGCATGAGTGCTGCGCGGACTTCCTCGGCGTTGATGTTGGACAGATAGAAAGTTTTGATGGCATTGAGCTCATACTGGGCTCTTTTTTGGGGAAGGTCTGGAGCCACGATAACTGTTCTGACGTCGATAATCCTGTAAAAACTCTTTGAGGCCATGCAGAGAGAATCGAGGGCTTGTTGAAAACTCATATCCACAAGGTCAATAGTGAAAGGTATATCCCTGAATTGATCATCGAAGATGATGTTGACCCGGGCATGTTTTCCCAGGGCCTGGAAGATGGAACGAAGACTGATCTCGACAGGAAACTTCAACTCAATTCTTTCATCACTGACTTCCAACTTTATCGGCGGCTCTATCTTGAATTCCTTCGGTTTCTCTTCCTTGATTTCTCCTGCAGAAAGGCGCTGGGCCTCTTCGACGATGTCCTTTCCAAGCTGACCATAGGAAAGGGCTTTCTTATACTCGGCTAGGGCTTCTTCTTTTCTCTCATGAGAGGCATGCTCTCGGGCTTTGTTGAGGTGATCATAACTGGCAGCGAGCTTTGCACGGAGTAAAGCCATCCGGTAAACGGAATTTTTCGGGTCTTCCAGACTGGCTTTTTCAAAATGCTGGATGGCTTCATCCCAATTTTTATTAATGGCCGCTTCGGTGCCGAGTTTGTAGCTGTGGCTAAAAGATGCACATCCCCAAAATGCCAAAGCCACTATTATTAAAGATGCGACTTTTCTCACTCTTTCTCTCCTTCTAATGTATATTTTTTCCTCACAGAATCCGGACCGATAATCTCTATGTATTCAGGGGTGATATCTCCAATTTGAACACCTTCACTGATCATCTCTCCTTTTTCCACTGCGAGGGCCGTGTCTTCGAGAATAATCAACGCCACAATCTTTTCACCGGATCGGATATGTCCAATATATCTCAAATGCATCTGCGGACCAGAAGGCTCTACTTCAGTGATTCCTGGTGTTTTTTGCTGAATCTGTTGTGGATTGTTCGGGAGGATTCTTGTCTTCCCGCTCTCTGTCCTCTGGAGAGAAAAAATGTTTCTGCGAGGCGGACTCAGCTTTTGTTTCGTCCTCAACAGGAGTTCCTTCTTTATTAGGCTTTTTTTCTCATCCTTGCCAGCCTTTTTTTCCTGGAGACTCCTTTCTCCTGCCCAGAGAGCAAGACCTAGACTCAAAACAAAAAGGAACAAAAAAGTCCAATTCGTATTAAATCTCATAATAACCTGCCAGGACGATTTTTAATTCAAGAATACTGCTTCGGTCATCTATATCTAAAAAATCTATCTTTTCTACAATCAAAAACTTCGGGAATTCTTCGACCAATTGGATTAATCCCTTCAAAGACTGGTAAGTCCCCCGCACATTAAAACTCACACTCATCTTTTTAATATTTTCTCTCTTGAACTCAGTGTAATTGTACTTTTTTTGGGAAGAAGGAATACGAGCCTGACTCAATATGCGTTGGATATCAAGCCTCATTTTTTTTACCGCGTCCTTGCCGCTGTAAAAATGGCTCTTTTTCAGCTCATCTATATCACGATAGGCCTGCTGCCATTGACGCCATTCATCCTCCTTTTCCAGAGTCAAAGTGTTGAAATGCTGGTATTCGCTCTGTTTGCTCTCAAGTCGGGATTGCGCTCGGAAAGAGCTCCTCTTCTGGGGGAAAGAAACTAAGAGGAAAAAAAGTATGGCTGTCCCGAGTAAAACGCCCAAAGCACGGAGCGCCTTTTTCTCCCTTTCTTCGAAAAGATTAAATACTTCTTTCATATTTTAAGGAAATCTCCGATATGAGTAATCCCCTTTCACTCAGGGTTTCACCCTCTATCTGGATCTCGTCAAATTTCATGGCTCCAAAATTATCAATAAGCTTCAACAAGTCATCCACACTGATGCAAGCCACTCTCAACCTCAATCTTATTTCCGAATTTTCTGTGAGTGTTGGCGCCAGCGAGACTATATAAGAGGAATCGGGAAGAGACTTCTCTAAATCAGCAAAAAACTCGAGCCAGGAAAAACTCTTCCTGAGAATAATGCTGTTCACCATATCCACTTGGCTCTTATTGCTTTTGATGGCCTCATTAATCCTAGAGGTTAAACTCTTCTCATTCCTTTGTGTATCTCGAATCAGTCTGTCAGTCTGCCTGATCGAAGTTTTGGCGCGCAGGGCATCAGACCTGTATCGAATGAAGATCTTTCCTGCAAAAAAGGAAACAAACAGGAATAAAACCACACATACTGAAAACATTAGGGTAAACAATCTCCTGTTGCGTAACGGATGACTGGCTAAATTCAGGCTTATTGACCTTGAGTTTTTCATCGAATCTGTCCGATCAAAGGAGATAAGATCTTTTTTTGCCTCAACCCGATCTTGGCTGTCAAGCGAGATTCTATTCCCGTCACAGGAAGAGATGATCTCTCCTGCAATTGAGACAAAATCCTTCCCTCTTCGTGAAGGCCCAGACGGACCCAAAAAGATTGAATTTTTCTCTTCTCTCTATCTTCGACAAAATTCACTGTATTCTCTACTTCCTTCACAATATTCTCCACTCTTCGGACCTCGGCTGTTTCGTCCTGGCCAGGAGAAAGAATGGGCTTCATTCGGTAGAGGGCGATTTCAGAATCTATGATGGCAGTCAGACAGAGTGAGTCTTCTTCGATATTTATCAGAAGCAAATCTCTCTCCTTTTCGGTGTTCAGCAAAGAATGCAAGCCCAAGATGGGAACTCCAACTGTCCTGATTTTCAGGTTAAATTTGCTGAAGAGCTCTTCGTATTCTTGGATAATCAAAGCCCGGGCGACTGCGACAAAAATCTTCATTGAATCATTTGACTTGATAACGTCAAAAGAAAACCTGGCATCTTGGGGGAGCAAAGGAAGCTGCTTTTTTATGCGAAAACGAATGACCTGCTCTCTTTCTGCTCGCGAGGAAGGGAGTGACCCAAAAGAAAATACAAACGCTCTCAAAGACAATTCTGGCAAAAGACACGCCACCTTATGGTCATGAAGATGGAGTTTCCCCAACTCTTTTTTTATTCTTTTTTCAAGCAAAGCAGGGTTTTTTATGTTTTTCTTTTCAAAGGAAGGCTGAATCATTCCCCTTTCAAGAGGAAGAATGAAATGATTCATAATCCTCCCATCTTTGTGAGAAACACGAATCCCGCTGATGTAACGAGAAGTCAGATGAAAAGCGGCGTGAGGAATCGGCTGTTTTGTGAAATAATCTTTAATCCTATCGAAAAAAAGGGCCATCTTCTCACTCGACGAAAGTCACTTTGTTCAACTCTTTAAGGCTTGTGACTCCTTTGAGGACTTTCTCCTCCATTCCCACTTCTCTAAGAAACACCATTCCTTCGCTCTTCGCTCTTTTTTTCACTTCAGAAAGAGGTTTTTTATCCAGGATCATCTCACGAATCTCATCGGAAAGTTCGAGGAGCTCAGCGATCGCCGTCCTCCCCTTGTAGCCTGTGTCGAGACATTCTGGACACCCTCTGGCTTCATAGAACTGTCGGCCCTTGTATTTTTGTGGATTGAGCCCGGACTCCAGCAACTGCTTGGACGTATATGTCACAGGAGTCTTGCATTTAGGACAGAGGACTCTAACCAACCTCTGAGCCAGAATACAATTCAAGGCCGAAATAAAACTGTACGGATCGACTTGCATATGGAGGAATCGCCCGATAACATCGAAGACATTATTGGCATGAACAGTGGTGAAAACCAGGTGCCCAGTCAAGGCGGATTGAATAGCGATTTGGGCCGTTTCCGGATCCCTGATTTCACCGACCATGATCTTATCCGGGTCGTGCCTCAATATCGACCTCAAGCCTCGAGCAAATGTGAGCCCTTTTTTTTCATTGACAGGGATCTGGGTGATCCCTTCAATCTGATATTCCACCGGGTCTTCGATGGTGACGATTTTATCTTCGGGAGATAAAATCTCCGTCAAGGCCGCGTACAAGGTCGTCGTTTTCCCGCTTCCTGTCGGACCGGTCACGAGCACCATACCGTACGGCTGAGTGATGTATCTATTGAAATTGTCGAGGACATCATCGGAAAATCCGAGCAGATCCAGCCTAAGTTCAGATATGGCTTCGGTGATCATCTCCTTATCGAGAATCCGGATGACTGCGTCCTCTCCATAGATGCTGGGCATGATAGAGATGCGAAAATCAATGGTCTTGTCTTTAATCTTCAACCTGAATCGTCCATCCTGCGGGACTCTCCGTTCGGCGATGTCTAAGTCAGACATGACTTTGATTCTGGATATGATGGAGGATTGGAATTTCTTATCAATCGGCTCCATGGCCCCACTCAAAACGCCATCGATACGGTACTTGACGATGACTCCATCTTCCTTTGACTCGATATGGATATCGCTGGCTCTTTTCTGAACAGCCGTGAAAATAACTGAGTTCACCAGTTTTATGATGGAACCGTCTTTATCAGCCAACGTCTCCACAGAGATGACCTCTTCCTCTTCCCCGCTTTCCTTCTCAACAACCTGCATGATGAATCCTTCTGTGGCGTCTTTGAGGACCTGTTGGGCTGTCTCACTCTTGCGTAAAGCCTCTTGAATAGATCTTTTGGATGTCGCATAGACTTCCACTTCCATTCCCAAGTGAGATTCTATGGCATCTATAGTCGCAATATCAGAAGGATCCGCAATGGCGATCTTCACAGTATTTTCATTTCTTTCAAAAGGAATAAAATTCGACCTGTGAAGAAAATCTGCTGGGAAAGACTGGACAAGCTCCCGGTCTAAAATGTGAGAGGAAAGGTCAATATAGGGAACATTATACCGTTTAGCGAGCTGTTTTGTTTTTTCTTCTTCAGAAACAGAGATTTTTGACGAATCTTCTTTTGTCTTCTTCATTACTGGACCACTCTTATTATATTAAATATTGGCAGATAAACCGAGAGCAACATCCCGGCGATAATCAATCCCATAAAAATAATGATGACTGGCTCAATGAGGGAAACAAGTGTATCGATTTTCCTTTGTATCCTATCTTCATAGAATTCGGCCACATCCTTCAACATCCCCTCCAGATTTGCCGATGTTTCTCCGATTCGAATCATGTCAAGAGAGAGAGGAGGGAAAAAACCTGCTTTGGATAGAGACTCGGATAAATTTTCTCCGTGCTTGATGAACTCAGGCAGGTTCTCCATTCTTTTTATAAGATATCTGTTTGGAACAGCTTTGTTGGCGATGCCTGCGGCATGGAGGAGCGTGATTCCCGCCTCCAGAAGAAGGCTCATGGTCCGGCAGACAAGAGAAATTCCTGACTCCAGCCAGATTGGACCTCCGTAGGGAGTTTTCAGCTTGATCCTGTCGATAATCACCTGAGTTTTTTCGTATCTCTTCATTTGAAAAAAAGCGATAAAGAACAATAAGGCAAAACCAATGATAAAAAGAAAATTGGCTCTCACTACACTGGAAATGCTCACGAGCGTTCGAGTGATCCCTGGAAGACTGGATTCGAAACCGGCATAGAATTCAGAAAAACGAGGCAGGATAAAGTTGAGCAGGATCGCAAGGAGAATAAAAGAAAAAAGGAGGAGAATTGTCGGGTAAGTCAAAGCGGTTTTAATCCTTGATTTCGTCTGAGCCATAATCTTGGCATAATCAATGTAACGGCTGATCGTGCCATCTAAGTTTCCACTTTTTTCTCCGGCCATGAGTGAAGCAATATAAACCTTTGAAAAATATTTTTCATATGGAGCGAACGCTTCCGAAAGGGATTTGCCGCCGCGGATTTCCTTTTCGACCTTCATCAGCAATTCTTTTAAATGAATGTCTTTTACCCGGCTCAATATGACTTCGATGCACTTGAGGATGGGATACCCGGCCCTGATCATCGCCACGAGTTCTTGATTGAACATGATGAAATCCTTATCCTTGATCTTTTTTTCAAAAGGAAAGGCTGGAATCCTTATTCTTTTCCAGTCCAGTTTGATAGACAGGACACAATATCCCTTTTCTTCAAAATGCTTCTGGCACTCATCGTGAGAAGAGGCTAGCATAGACTGGGAGAGAACTCTCCCGTCTTCAGCGGCCAATCGACAAAGAAAATAAGGCATCTTTTTAAAATTTCAATATTTATTAATCTAAAAATCTAAAAGAGGGTAAAGTAATCTTAGGTTATCCGTGGGAATTTGTCAAATGGAACAGGGCCGCTCAAAGAGAAATCTGCCACCGATCCAAGGGAAAATGAACATAATATCACCCTAAATTTTACCTCAAGACCAGATCCCATGGACTGGCGTTCTTCAGGCGTGAGAAGTTGACAAAATTAGGAGAAAGGTTTATTTTTTAAGAGTAAAATGAGAAAAAAAATCTGCCTGGGAGTGGCGATTTTCCTGTTCGTTTTCATGGTTTTCATTCCCCATAACTCTCTTTCCTCAAAGGACTTACTTTTCTCCAGAAACACAGGGTATTTTCCTCAAAATGTACAGGATAAAAAACCCAAATATGACTATATGAGCACATTCTTGAACAGAAGCACAAACCCACTAGGATTAAAAATTGACCCGGAACTGGAAAAACTCCTGAAGCAGCCCGGCATCAAGTGGGCCATTCGGGCTGGTTCCAAGCACGTTCTGGACTAAAGCCACTATATTTTTCTAGTAAAATGATTCAATTTTTTGGATTCTTTAAAAATCAAGGGAAAAACCTCCTTCAGAAAATGAAAGGGTTTCTGGCTCTCTTCCCCATTCTTATCCTTCGTGTGTTTGGATTATTTAAAAGCCAAGGGAAAAACTTCCCTCAGAAAATGAGAAGGTTTCTGGCTCTCTTCCTCATTCTCATCCTTCTTGTGCTCGGGAGTTTGAATATCTATAAGAAAATTACCTGGGAAGAGCCGACAGATGGCGTCACCTGGGTTAAAAAGCCGGAAGGCCTCACAGCCGTCAAAGTGGAGGTGAACAGCCCTGGATATAATTTCAACATTAAAAAAGGGGATGTTCTCTACTCTATCAATGGCAATGAGATAAAAAACAAGATAGCACTCTCAAAGAGCCTGTGGATCGCGGGTCAAACTGATCAAAGAGTGACCTACGAAATCGCAAAGGGTGGAGATATCATCTTTCCCTCGTTTAATTTGTATAAAAAGGGTGTCGATCCCATCTATTTCTACCTTGCTTTTATCGGCCTGACTACCCTGGTTATAGGATTGATTGTTTTCTTTACTTCCAAGAGACCTTTTTCGGTGCCCCATGTTTATTTTTATCTCATATCCCTGGCCTTATATTCCTTCTACATATTTTCTCCCACAGGCGAGCTTGATACACTGGACAGCGTTTTTTACTGGCTGGACACATTCGCTTTTCTGGTGTTCCCCCCGCTTCTTCTTCATTTTTTTCTGACTTTTCCTCAAAGAAAAAGAATCCTTGAAAAAAAGAGGTCTTCGATTTTTATCTTGTATATTCCAGGGATTCTTATTCTGCTCGCAAAAATAGCTCTTCACATTCCTGGATTGAACAACCTGAACGACTCTCTCCTCCTCCGCTTACACATGGCTTCGGAAAAACTGGCCCTCATCCATTTTGCTCTCTTTTCAGCCCTGACTCTGGTGAGTATTCTTCACAGCTCTCGGAAACCCTCAAATCTCATGGTCAGAAAGCAGCTGAAGTGGATTATTTACGGACTCGGAGCGGGGATCATCCCTTTCACGCTTGCCTACATCATGCCTTTCATGTTCGGGCAGGTGCCGTCTAAAGCAGCGGAACTCACCGTCATCCTCCAGGCTATGATCCCTCTGACCTTCTCTTATTCCATATCCAGGCACCGGCTTATGAATTTTGAATTACTCCTCAAAAAAGCAATCACCCTGATATCCTCATCTGCGGTCCTGGCTATTGTCTATTTCATCGTCAGTTCACAAACAAAAGGATTTGCCGAGAATAGACTTAATGCCCTCATCCTTGGAATCATTGCCATAATCCTCGGAGCAACCCTGTTTGACCCCGTAAAAAAACTCATTCAATCCATCCTGGATAGAGCCTTTTATAAACGCAGCTATAAATACCGCAAGACCCTTCTCTCCATAAGCAAAGAGCTCAGCCGGGAAAGGAGTCTCCAGAAGCTCTCTCAGTCTCTCCTTGATATGATTGCTAATGCCCTCTCTCTGAAATGCATCGCTCTTCTTCTGCCCACAGAAAACAAAGAAAATTCATTTGCCATTTTAAGATCCCGAGGAAAATTATCTATAGAGGGTTCCCAAGTCACTTTTGATAGTCCGATCTATGAAGATCTGAAAGAAAAGGATTTTCTGTCTTACTATTCCTATGCGGAGAAAAAAGATATCCAGAATAAGTTCGAAGACCTTTCCTCGTCTACGTTTTTCCATTACATGCCGTTAAAAGTCGAGAACAAACTCATCGGCTGCTTGGGAATGGGGAAAAAAGTGGATAATACCTTTCTCAGCAGTGAAGACTGGGAGCTTCTGACCACCATATCTTCTCCTGCCGCTCTGGCTCTTGAAAATGCCTATCTGTACAGCCAGGCCAGCATCAGAGCGATGGAGCTGGAAAGGCTCAAGGATTACAGTGAAAACATCATTGAGAGTCTGACCATGGGAGTCGCGGTCGTTGACCGGAGAGGAAAGATCACAGGGTGGAACCGGGTTCTGGAAGAAACTTTTTTGAAGAAAAAAGAAGAAGTCCTGGATAATACTCTGGAAGAGGTATTAGGCAAGAAAAACTACGCGGCCCTTTTTCCCTTGGATTCCCAGAGAGACTTTCGCCTTTTGAGTGAAATCACTCTTGATATGCCTTCCGGAGGAAAGAAAATATTCGACATATCCAAAACTCCGCTGTTGGACAATGAGATGAATCCTTACGGGACAGTCATTGCTTTTGAAGACATAACAGAAAAAATCTCGCTCCAGCAACAGCTCCTCACATCAGAGAAACTCGCATCCATCGGCCTCCTCTCTGCGGGTGTTGCTCACGAGATCAACACACCACTGACCGGAATTTCAAGCTATGTTCAAATTCTTCAGAAGAAGCTTTCAGACGATCATCATTCTCAAATTCTTGAAAAAATCGAGACGCAAACAGATAGAGTCACAAGAATAATTAAAAATCTTCTCAATTTTGCCCGAAATCCTTCGGAATCATCATTTCATCAGGTCAACCTCAAGGAATGCCTCGAGGAAATCATATCTCTGATTGAGTACAAGCTAAAAAACATGAAAATCCATTTAGAATTGAAACTTTCTCCTTTAGAATCTATCTGGGCAGAAGGAGAAAAACTCCAACAGGTTTTCATAAACATCATCCTCAATGCCATTGACGCCATGCCAGAAGGAGGGACACTGAAAATCGAACTCCTTCAGGAAGAAAACCAGGCCATCGTGAAAATCGAGGACACTGGAAAAGGGATCAAAAAGCAGGACTTACCCCATATATTTGATCCATTCTTCACGACTAAGGGAATCGGAAAAGGGACGGGTCTCGGATTATCTATCAGCTATGCGATCATCAAAGATCATGAAGGCCATATTTCAGTAAAAAGCGAGAGCGGAAAAGGTTCTCTTTTCTCTATCTTTATCCCCATGGATTTGAAAAAGACGAATAAACTCTCTGTATCCTAAGGAAAAAAATGACGAAAAAAGGAACGATTCACATCATCGATGACGAGCCAATTATCCACGAGGTATTGGGTGACCTTTTGACCTCAGAAGGGTACGCAGTTGTCAATTCTTCAAACGGAGAAGAGGCTCTTGAAAAACATTCTCCCCAAGCCTACGAACTCATCCTCTTGGACCTTCTCATGCCTGGGATGGATGGGATTGAAGTCCTGAAGAGACTCAAGAAGATCGACCCTCGCTCCGTTATCGTCATAATCACAGCTTATGCCTCAGTTGAATCCGCCATTTCTGCGATGAAGATAGGGGCGTTCGACTATATTCAAAAACCTTTTAAGCACGATGAATTGCTTCTCACCGTGGGAAGAGCCATCAAACACAAAAAACTTCAGGAAGAAAATCTGCGTTTGAAAGATGAGCTCAAGAGAAAATTCAGCTTTGAAAACATCATCGGAAAAAGCGAAGTCATGCAAGAAGTGTTTGAACTCATAAAATCCTCTGCCCCCACACGCAGCACCATATTGCTTCAGGGAGAGAGTGGGACAGGAAAAGAGCTCGTTGCAAGAGCCATACATCAGAACAGCGACCGTGCAAGTTTCCCCTTCATCACCGTCAACAGCGGCTCTCTTCCTCCAGACCTTTTAGAGAGTCATCTTTTCGGTCATGTCAAAGGCGCATTTACCGGTGCCGTAAACCTGAAAAAAGGACTGTTTGAAGCGGCTGAAAGCGGAACAATCTTCTTTGATGAAATATCTTCTCTGAATCAGGATACTCAATCGAAACTGCTCCGGGTGATGCAAGAAAGAGAATTCATGAGACTCGGAGGGACAAAAATAATCAAGGTTGATGTCAGGGTTGTAGCCGCCACCAATTCAGAATTGGAGGAACTCGTCCGTCAGCGGCAGTTTCGTCAGGATCTCTTCTATCGGCTCAACGTGATTAAAATCGAGCTGCCTCCCCTTAGAGAAAGAAAAGAGGATATTCCCCTTCTTGTTAAACACTTTTTAGACATCTACGGAAAAGAAAATAAAAAAGAGATCGAAGATATTTCTGAAGATGTCCTGGAAATTCTGGCCAATTACGACTGGCCGGGAAACATCAGAGAATTGGAAAATCTTATCGAGAGAGCCGTTGTCCTCACCAAGAGTAATATCATCACCAGAGAAAACCTCCCGCCTTTCGTTGTTTCTCCTCAGGAAGAGAAAGCTGCAGCCACTTCTGCTTCCCAAGACCTCAACCTCAAAGAAGGCTTAGAGACATTCCAGAAAAAGGCCATTATCACTGCCTTGAAACGAAGCAAGGGAGTTCAAAAAAACGCGGCCAGCCTTTTGGGAGTCAAACCCACAACTTTGAATGAGATGATCAAAAGGCTGAATATTGATGTTTCTGACATCTCCTGAAACAGCAAAAAAACAAAAAAGGGGACAGGCCTCTTTTTTATGGGGACTGTCCCTTCGGGGTCAGGCCTTATCTTAATGGAAAGCCCAAAGCTTGATTCTTGCCTTGTCGTATCGATCCTGACAAGGCCTGACCCCATACTCTTTTAAAAGTAGCCTGTCCCCTTTTTTAATGGAATTTTCCAGGGACTGCATTATCGGGATTGACCTCAATTTTCTGCGGCTTCATGCGCAGCTCTATCTCAAACTCTTCGTTTTTCTCGTCAACAACAACCATCCGTCTGATCCTGTCTCCATTCTCTTTCCACTCAATCCAAAGAGGAAAAATAAAAACATCCTTCATTTGACTGATTTTCAATTTCAGGGTATACCCATCAACGGATTTCTGGATTGAATGAGAGACTTTGACTTTAGGAAGAGTATATGAACCAAACCAATTCTTAAAGAATTTTTTCAGGTCTTTCCCTGACTCCTCTTCCATCGCTTTTATGAAATCACCCGTACTTGCTGATCCAAATTTATGTCTCACATAAAACTCTTTTAATCCATTGAAAAATATCTCCTCCCCGAGAAGGTCTTTGAGCATATTCAAGGCTAAAGCTGTTTTATTGTAGACGATGGTCTGGAAGGCCATTGGATCATGCAGAGCGAGGCGGGCACCCAGTGTGACCGGTCCCCATTTGGACATTTTTTTCGCCCAGTGGGAAAGTTTCCCAAAAATCGGCTCCTGGACTTCCTTCCCATACTTTTGGCTCAAATATTGAACAGCAGAAAACTGAGCCAATCCTTCGCTCAACCATATGTCATGATAAGTCTTCCAGGCTACAGCCTGTCCCCACCACTGGTGGGAAATTTCATGGGCGATGAAATATTCCCTCCAGCGAGAAAGGTCAACAGGGCTCCTGATGGGGACGAGTAAGGGACTATCCGGAGTTTGATACAACTCATTGATAATGATGAAGGAAGCGGGAGAGTGTCCTCCCAATGTAACCCACAATCTTCGGACAACGCTTAATTTTTCATAGGGATAGGTTCCGAATCTATCCTCAAAAAATTGAACTATGTTCTTGGCTTCTTTGAGAAGCCCTTTTTTCTCTAAAAGAACACCAGATGAATAGAAATGCTGCAGGGGGAGTGAGTCATGATCTTCCCCGACACTCGTGAATTTCCCGATAATGAAAGAGAGATATTTGACCGGATTTTTCACATCGAAAATATAAACCGCATTCTCCGCTTCATCTTTTTCCCGGACTCTTTCTGTGCCCTTCAAGAGGGAGGTCTCTATCATTTCTCCGTTAGAGATACACTGATATGTTGCAGGGATCGAAATTTTTAGGCGGGCCTGAAAATAATCATTTTCAGAGGGAGTTGGGTACCAATTGGCCCGCTGGCTGAATAAAAAAGTTTCAAACTTAACGTCAATGACCGAGAGTTTCCTACCCGGATCTTCCCTTCTTGTAATTTGAGGATCCGCAATGGCATCTGTTATCTCCACCGGAGGCCTGAGTTTTCCCCGATAAAATACTTCGATAGAATACGGTTTGTTTTTAGGAGGAGGATGGACTAAATAGACATAAAGAGTTTCTCTCAACCTGTCCTGGCTGTAAAATAACGACCGCCCTTCCTCATCTTGAATGCGAAGAATATTTAGTTTCGGATTCAGCTTGAATTTTAATTTTTCCAGCGAATCCACATGAGACTCCACTTCAATCTTGGCTTTTCCAGAAAGAAAATACTGCTCAGGCTTAAAATCTAAATCAATCTCGTAGCTCTTCACTTCGAACATTTGGCCAAAAGATAGGAACATTTTTCTCTGAGTACCCTCAGAATGGGGTGAATACAGATTGATGATTTGCTTATCTTTCCAGCGGTAAAGGTTGATCTCTTCATCGGTGAAAGGAGAATAGACATAAGTAAAAGTCCCATGCTCTTCTCCTCTGAATCCAAAGACTGCTTCATCACCCTGAGGTAAGGTTGAAAAAAGCGCCTTATTCAGAGAATTTTCCACGGTGAATGAACGGGGATAATGTCTTGAAAATATGGAATAGGCTGCGTTCTTGTCTTCTGAGGATGGCTCAAGGTCTTTCCATTCAGGATTTTTGCTTATTTTGATGTTGTTATGAAAGAAATGATTTGAAAACCTGAGGCAAGCATAAGTTAGTTTATCTTCAAGAAATTCTTTTTTATAGGATAATTTTAATTGATGCCTTTCAATCGGGTCCGAAGGGGAGAAGCGCACATCTCCCTTACCAATGATAAGCAAGGCTGTTTCCAGCTTTGGAATGTTGTCATAAAAGAGCCATGCATCCTCGAATATGAGCTTTATGTCTTCATGTTCGACTTCGATCGACTCAACTCTCTCTACCCTATCGGATGGAATCTTGATTCTGTAGAGAGAGTTGATGTTTCCAGACACAATTTTATTTGTGATCTGCCATTGACTGTCTACTCTTAGAAGCTCCAGTCGCCAAGTTTCGATAATCGCTGAATAGGAATTTTGAAAAAGGGCCTGCAGGAAAATTTCAGCGATATCTTCGCTCTTGATCCTTTCGCTCGTCTTGTATAATGTCGCCCTCTCCATTTGGAAAAGATCGAATTTATCCTTGAAGTTTATCTCTTCAATCGATCTGATATCGGGGGCAAAATTCTCCAAATAAGCGGTGACATCCTTCTGTGTCAAAGAATTTTGAATCTGACCAATGAAATCATTCAGGGTATACTCTTCCGCGTGAAGAGGCGGAAAGAGGATAAAAGCTAGAAGCATGGAGAGGAAAACCTGAACGAACAGTCTATTTTTCATTTGATTATTATAGCACAAATAAATAAAGCCTACAAATCACATGGGATTTATGTTGTTTATCTTTCACTGATTTTTTCTCTGTAAAAATCCACCTAAACTAAACTGCAAATTTTGTGCCATTTCAATCGAGTATAAAATCATCAATAATCGGGCAATTCCAGGGATGTAAAGAACAGATTGACAAAAATCGGCAAAAAAGTGTAAAAAAAATTAACATTTTTTCAGTAATACCCTCCCATGGCTGGGTTCAAATCCCAAAATTTAGTTAATCTTGAAGTTTGATCCCGATATCTGACCTAAAGTCTGACTCTCCCGATTTGAAGGCAAAGCCTGAACAAAAAATCATTTTTTTTCCTTGTTGCTCACGAAATCCTCTTCCCATGTGATAAAGCTGTGATAGAATAACCGGTCTCCCTCCTCGATGCCCCGAGTAATTTCTGTGATATGGGAAGTTTTTGCCCCAAATGCCTCTACTGCATAAAAAATCGCTTTCTCAGGATCCGTATCATCGCCACAAGTGTAAAAGTCCAAGGCGCCGTACCCATATTCAGGCCACGTATGAGTGGAAATGTGCGACTCAGAAATCACAATAACCCCGCTGACTCCTTTCGGGGGAAACCTGTTGACTGAAATGGACCAGACCTTCGCTCCTGCGACTTCAGCCGCTTTAACTAATATCTGCTGAACCTTCTCAACACTACTGATTATTTTCGGGTCGCACCCTGAGGCTTCAACGATATAATGATGCCCGATTGACCGATGAATTTTTTGAGGCATTTTTGTGCTCCTTGAGCAGGATGAACCTAATTATGGCATAATATCCCTTTCTGTCAATAGCATTCTGGAGGGATCAGACACCAAAATCAGCCTTTGGAAATTTATAAAATCTCGAAGTCTGTCTCTAGAGTTCGCCTTTTAAATGACAGAAACCTGAAAAATCATTGACAATGATAATATTTATTTGTTATAAGACTTTGTTAACATCATACTTTTAATACGTATAATATCATTCATATTTAAAGGAGGAATCATTAATCTCATAATCTCCGATAGCCTTTCTTTCTCAACTCTGTCAATATACATCATTTCCAAATACTGAGAATCAAACAGCTGTCAAATTAAGATTCCACATGAGAGCCAGAATCGAAACCCCTCACCTCAAAAGAAAGGCTCATTTTTTTCTTCTGCTTAACTGAAAATATCATAAAATGGAGGAAAACCTGTGGAGGTGCAAGAATCAAAAGTCAAGTCATTCGTAACAAAATACAATAAAGAAAAAAAGGCGCTCATATCGATCCTTCAGGACATTCAGGAAGAGTACAATTATCTCCCCCAGGAAGCACTGAGAATTGTTTCCAAAGCTTTAGGCATTCCTCTCATTGACATCTTTGGAGTCGCAACCTTTTACCGGGCATTCAGCCTCGAACCGAGAGGAAAACATCTCATCACAGTGTGTTTGGGAACCGCCTGTCACGTAAGAGGAGGAGCGAAAATTCTGGATGAATTCGAAAAAAAACTGAACATACAAGCTGGAGAAACCACGGAAGACAGAAACTTCAGCCTAGAAACCGTTGCCTGCTTGGGCTGCTGCGCTATCGGGCCCGTCGTTGCTGTTGACGGGAACTACCATGCCCAGACAACAATCCGCAAAGTTGACTCCATTGTAAAGAAGTACAGAAAAAAAAAGAAGGGAAATGAAAAATATCAAGAAAATAAATTCAATCACTGATCTGAAACAGGCTATTGAGACCCAAATTCAAACAAGAAAATCCGCGGAGAAGCCTGTACTCACAGTTTCTGCCGGAACCTGTGGTCGAGCAAGGGGATCGTTAAAAGTTATCAATGCTCTAAAAAATGCTATCAAGAAAAAAAAGTTGGAAAATGAAGTCAAAATTAAAGTATCCGGATGCCATGGCTTCTGTGAGGCTGAACCCAACATCATTATTCATCCTCATAATATCTTCTACCAGAAAGTCGAACCCAGGCAAGCAAAAGATATTCTTAATCTCACCGTTTTAAATAATAAAATTATAGACTCACTTTTGTATTCTGATCCGATTACCAAGGAAAAGCATATCCAGGAAAACGATATCCCTTTTTATAAACATCAAATGCGAATTGTCCTCAAGGACAACGCCTTGATTGACCCAACTGATATCGAAGATTATCTATCCATTGGAGGGTACAGCTCCCTTGTCAAAGCTTTAAGCGAAATGTCACAAGAGGAAGTTATCAACACTGTCAAGCAATCTGGCCTCAGAGGAAGAGGAGGAGCAGGATTTCTCACCGGTTTCAAGTGGGAATTCGCGAAAAAAGCGCCAGGCAGCAAAAAATACATTATCTGTAATGCTGATGAGGGAGATCCTGGAGCCTATATGGACCGCAGTTTACTTGAGGGGAATCCCCACCGCGTATTAGAAGGAATGTTGATTGGAGCCTATGCAATAGGAGCAGAGGAAGGTTATGTATATGTCCGAGGTGAATACCCATTGGCTGTTAAACATCTCTCTTTAGCAATCTCCAAAGCCAAAAAATTGGGACTCATCGGAAAAAACATTCTTGGAACTGGCTTTAATTTTCAAATCCATATTAACAAGGGTGCTGGGGCTTTTGTTTGCGGCGAAGAAACAGCCCTGATTTCCTCTATCGAAGGGAAAGTAGGCGTACCCCGCCAGAGGCCTCCCTTTCCTGCTCTAAAGGGTTTATGGGGAAAACCGACTAACATCAACAACGTTGAAACCTGGGCAAATATTCCAATAATTATTAAAAATGGTGCTGACTGGTTCTCAACAATTGGCACCAAGAAAAGCAAGGGAACAAAAATATTCTCATTAGTTGGGAAGATAAACAATACTGGGCTCGTTGAAGTCCCGATAGGTATAACTTTACGCGAAATCATATATGACATAGGAGGGGGAATTCCGGATGGAAAGAAATTTAAGGCAGTTCAGACTGGCGGCCCCTCAGGTGGTTGCATACCCGCTGGATTGCTAGATCTACCTGTAGATTATGAAAGTCTTGCTGAGGCAGGAAGCATAATGGGCTCAGGCGGCATGATAGTGATGGATGAGAATACGTGTATGGTTGATATCGCAAAATATTTTCTCAATTTTTTAAGGGATGAATCCTGCGGTAAGTGCCTGAGCTGCCGGGAAGGTACGCAGCGCATGTGGGAAATAGCAACTGACATTACAGGAGGAGACGGGACTTTTGAACAGCTTGATCTATTGGAAGAATTAGCTCATACAGTGAAAAATGCATCAATGTGCGGACTTGGGCAGACTGCAAGCAATCCTGTATTGAGCACTTTGCAATACTTTAGGGAAGAGTATAAGGCTCATATTCAAGAAAAATGGTGTCCAGCATTAGTGTGCAAGAAGCTGATACCTGCCCCTTGTCAAGATTCCTGCCCTGTCGGCATAGATGTCCCAAGCTATATAGCATTAATTGCTTTGGGCAAGTTCGATGAAGCAGTTGACGTAATAAGAGAGGACAACCCTTTTCCGGGAATTTGCGGACGCGTATGTAACCACCCCTGTGAGTTAAGCTGCAAAATGGGAGAATTTGACAGGCCTGTTGTCATTCATTCACTTAAGCGGTTTTGTGCGGACCATGTGTTAAATCATGAAGGATATAAGCGCCCATCTGTACAAAGCCCGAAAGAAGAAAAAATTGCGATCATAGGTTCAGGTCCGGCAGGCCTAACCGCTGCTTATAATTTAGCAAGACGGGGCTATCAAACGACTGTATTTGAGGCGTTGCCAAAAGCCGGCGGAATGTTATCCTTGGGTATTCCAGATTATCGTCTGCCAAAAGAAATAGTTAAGGCTGAAATAGATGCGATTTGTGCTCTTGGAGTCGAAATTAAAACTAACGCCCCGATCGGAAAGGATCTAAGCATAGAGGACCTCAAAAAGCAGGGATATCAAGCAATATTCATTGCCACAGGCGCTCATAAATCACTGAAACTAGGATTGCCTGGAGAGGATAAAGTGAAAGGCATCATTGATTGTGTGGCTTTCTTAAAAGATGTAAATCTTGGTAAAAAGAGAAAACCCGGTGATAAGATTATTATCTTAGGAGATGACTACATTGCTTTAGACGCTGCTCGTGTATGCAGGCGCCTCGGTTCCAGTGAAGTCAATATAATTTATAGGAGATCAAAAAAAGAGATCCCACTAGATGAATCTGAAATGAATCAGGCTCTTGATGAAGGCGTAAAGATCCACTTTCTAACCCTCCCTGATAAAATTTTAAGTAAAGAGGGGAACGTAACGGGCCTGCAATGCATTCGTGCTCAAGTTGGAGAAGCTGACAGCAGAGGCCGAGGGGAGCTCATCCCATTAGAAGGTTCAGAGTTTTCAATCGATGCTGACACAATAATACGAGCAGCGGGCCAAGTACCGGATGTTGACTTTTTAAATCACAAGTTTGAAATCACGCATTTGAATCTCCTTGCAGTGGACCCCTGCACTCTTCAAACAAATGTATCGGGCATTTTTGCTGGTGGGGATGCAGTCACTGGACCTGCTACCGTGATCGAAGCGATAGCATCTGGCAAAAAGGCAGCGGCATCCATTGATTGCTACCTAAGAGGTAAAAAGTATGAAGGATATGAAAGACCCAGACCGAGGATGCGGATTGAACCTGTTCGGTTATCAAGGGAAGAAGAGGAGCTGAAGCCTCCTGAAATGCCACTTCTGAGAGTCGACAAGAGGTTGTTCTGCTTCGAGGAAGTTGAATTGGGCTACACTGAAGAAACGGCAATTCGTGAAGCCAAACGATGCCGAAGGTGTGATTTGGAAAAGTAAATGAACCTTGAAAAAATAGACAAAATTCTGGAAGCATATGGTATGAAAGAGACCCACTTAGTCAGCATATTACTCGATATTCAGGCTGAAGCAAATTTCCTCCCCGGAGAGATATTGCCTTATGTCGCAAAAAAATTAAGAATTCCTCTGAGCCGGGTATGCCGTTTTGCAACTTTCTACAGAGCGTTTAGTCTGAAACCGCGAGGAAAACATTTGATCAAAGTCTGCCTCGGAACAGCTTGTCATGTGAGGGGAGCAGTAAAGGTGCTGCAGAGTATGGAAAGAGATTTAAGTATTCAGGCCGGCTACACAACAAGGGATTTTAAGTTTACTCTGGAAACGGTTAACTGTCTGGGCGCATGCGCCTTGGGTCCTTTAGTCGTGATTGATAACGACTATTACGGACAAATGAGCCCGACAAAAGTACCAAAGATGCTTAAGAATTATTGAGTGAAAGTGTAAATGAAAATAGCAGACGAAAAGGATTTAAAAGAGCTCAAAAACTCAATACTTCAAGGACGTGATCCCAGAAAACCATGTATAACTATATGCGGAGGAACGGGTTGTCATGGTTATGCCTGCGAGAAGGTCATTGCTGCGGTGAAAAACGAGATTGAGAGCCAGAATTTGAAAGATAGAGTCAACATGAGAGTGACAGGCTGCCACGGCTTCTGCGAAAGAGGGCCTATTGGAGTTATATATCCGGAAAATATATTTTATCAAAGGGTTGCAGTAGAAGATGTGCCGGAAATCATCTCTCAAACTGTTGTAAAGGGCAAGATAATCGAGCGTCTTTTATATACTGATCCAAACACAGGTATGAAGTGTGTCCATGAGGATGATGTGTCTTTCTACAATATGCAGAAACGGATTATCTTTGGAAACAATGGCAAGATTGACCCCACTAATATATATGACTATATTGCCTTGGATGGTTACAGCGCTCTGTGTAAAGGACTCTTTCACATGGCCCCCGAGCAAATTATAGAGGGAATTAAGAAATCCAGCCTTAGAGGAAGGGGAGGGGCTGGATTCCCCACGGGTAAAAAATGGGAAATTACAAAGGCTTCCAAGGAAAAGACTAAATATATAATTTGTAATTGTGACGAAGGAGACCCCGGCGCTTACATGGATCGCAGTCTAATGGAGGGTAATCCTCATTCAGTTCTGGAAGGAATGGCTATTGGTGCATACGCCATTGGAGCCAAAGAAGGATATATTTATATACGCAACGAATATCCTCTGGCGCTGAAGAATGTTGGGATAGCCATCAAGCAAGCAGAAGAGAGAGGGTTGCTCGGGAAGAACATATTGAACTCTGGATTCGACTTCACTATTAAAGTTCACAAAGCGGCAGGAGCGTTTGTCTGTGGTGAGGAAACAGCCCTTATTTCATCCATTGAGGGCAAACTCGATGGGCCAAGACCAAGACCTCCTTTTCCGGCTCAAAAGGGACTATGGGGCTATCCGACAAATATCAATAATGTAGAAACTTGGGCAAATATCCCTGTAATAATTGATAAGGGCCCAGATTGGTACTCTAAAATCGGGACAGAGAAAAGTAAAGGCACAAAGATATTTTCATTAGTCGGAAAAGTAAACAACACGGGGCTGGTTGAGGTGCCGATGGGAATGAAGCTTCGAGAGGTTGTCTATGATATAGGTGGTGGAATACCAAAAGGCAAAAATTTCAAGGCTGTTCAGACAGGTGGCCCATCCGGGGGTTGTATTCCTGAGAGTCTTATAGACTTGCCAGTAGACTTTGAGAGATTGACAGAAGTGGGATCTATGATGGGATCCGGTGGAATGATCGTCATGGATGAAAACACCTGTATGGTGGATATAGCTAAATATTTTCTCGGCTTTCTTGAAGATGAATCATGCGGTAAGTGTGTTCCATGTCGGGAAGGGATAGAGAAAATGCGAGAGATATTAACCAAGATTTGTAAAGGCGAAGGAGAGAAGGGTGACATTGAATTTTTAGAAGAGATTGCCCTAGTCGTTAAGGAGACATCTCTATGTGGGCTGGGTCAAACTGCAGCCAATCCTGTTTTAACAACTCTGAAATATTTTGGAGATGAATATGAGGAACACGTCAGAAATAAAAGATGCCCGGCAGGTGTGTGCATTGATTTAATTTCATACTCAATCGATGCTGAAAAGTGCAATGGGTGTGGGGCGTGTGTGAGACCTTGTCCAACCCAAGCCATTACAGGAGAGAAAAAGAAATTGCACAGTCTGAATCAAGAAAAATGCATCAAGTGCGGATCATGTTACGAGATTTGCAAGTTTGACTCAATAATCATAAAGTGAGGAAAAGTGATAACGCTTACTATTGATAATCAAAAAGTTACTGTTAAAAAAGAAACGACGATACTTAAAGCAGCAGAAAAACTGGGGATTGAAGTTCCCACTCTTTGCTACCAGGAAGGGCTTTCCCCTTACGGTGCGTGCAGGCTCTGTGTTGTTGAGATAATTAAAGAAAAGGCAAATCCAATAGTAACTGCCTGTTCCTTCCCTGTTGAGGAAGGAATGAAGGTTTCAACTCATTCCGATAGAGTTCTAAAGATGCGAAGGATGCTCGTAGAATTCCTATTGGCAAGATGCCCGGACACAATGGCAGTCCGGCATTTGGCTGATAAAATGGGCATTAAAAAATCCCGCTTCAAACCTAAGAATGAGGACTGTATTCTTTGTGGCCTATGTGTTCGTGTTTGCAATGATATTGCAGGACCAGGTGCGATTGGATTTGTAGGCCGAGGGAAAAAGTTGAAAGTAGACACTCCTTTTCACTTGTCCTCGGATGTTTGTATTGGCTGTGGAGCCTGCTCTTATGTATGTCCTACGGGTGCGATGAAGATGGAATTGGATGCTGTGAAAAGATTCCGCGAGTCGCTTGGGAGTGAACATAAATGTAGATACGCGCTCATGGGTCTAATATCTTACAAAGTGTGCTCCAATAACTATGAGTGTTGGAAGTGTAAAGTTGATCAAAGAATTCGAGACACACTTGCCACCCATCCAATTTTTACGGCAAAAGAGATAAAAACTGAAAAAGTAAAGCAATACTTCTCTTTTTTAAAAAGAATTAAGGAATAAAGGATATGCAATGAAAAGGAGCAAGCCTGAGAGTTTGAAAACACAGAAAACCTCAGGGAAAAAAAGAGCCCAAGATCAGGAGAGAGGATGATTAGCATAAGATTAAATGGTGTGGATGTTAAAGCAGAAGAGGGATGGACTGTCTTAGAAACAGCTAAGTTTTATGGGCTTGAAATTCCGACACTCTGTTACAACGAAGGCCTGAGTCCCTACGGAGGCTGCCGCCTTTGCCTTGTAGAAGTCGGCGAAGAGCCTAGAACAAAACTCGTCTCCTCTTGCACTTACTCAGTCGAGGAAGGTCTGATTGTCAGGACAGATACAAAAAGAGTCATCGAAAGTAGAAAAATGATGATTGAGCTGATGCTTTCCATGGCTCCCAATTCAAAAGTCATCCAGGACTTAGCCTCAAAATTCGGAGTGAAACAGGTCCGCTTCAAGATTCGCAATGACGAATGCATCCTCTGCGGTCTGTGTGTCCGCATGTGCGCTGAGCAGATGGACGGCAAGGCCATCGGCTTCCAGTACCGGGGTAACAAAAGAAAAATATCCACTCCCTTCGACATCCGCTCGGAAGAATGCCGTCTCTGCGGCGGATGCATTTACGTCTGCCCGGCCTGTCAGCTAAGGTGCCAGGGGCCTGAAGCAGACACAGCGGTGTGCAACGCCTGTTTGAATTTGGACCCCGCCTGCCTGGATCACTACGATGACCTTCAATGCTGGATGTACGACGCAGGCCGCTGCGGCACGTGTATCAGAGAAAAAAGAGAAAAATCGGACAGTATGAAGCAAAGCGTAAAAAGGTAAGCAATGAAAAGAGAAAAATGTCTCGTTTATGTGCTCCTTACTGATTTCCAACAATTGAGTAAAAAAGGAGGTAAACAGAATGTCTTATACAAAACTCAATAGAAGCGCGGCGACACTCACAAAGAACAGGACAGAAGGTTCCATCAGTCCATTCAGTGGAATGTGCGTGACCTGTGTGGATGGATGCATCGGCATGTGCGAGATCGGAAAATCCGCATATCGAGGGCATGAGGTTCTCTATCCCCAGCCTTTCGGTATCATCACCTCAGCCTCCGAAAAAGAATATCCCGTCGACCTATCTCATTTCAGCATCATGGGAACGGCAGCGGGGGCTCATGGAGTCGCAGCGGACAGTGACAAGGCCACATTTCCTAAAGTGACGATTGAAACAGCCATAGGACACGACAAAGGGATCAAATTGAAAGTTCCTTATATCATTTCTGGCATGGGTTCAACGAATGTGGCTAAACAGAATTGGGAAGGATTAGCCAAAGGAGCCGCTCTGTCTGGGTCGATCCTCACGATCGGAGAAAATGTCTGCGGCATGGACGACGAATCCGTGATTAAAAATGGAAAAATCGTTCGCTCTCCCGATATGGAATCCCGGGTGAAGTTCTTTAAGGATTTTCAAGAGGATGGCTACGGAACAGTCGCGGTCCAGGCTAATGTCGAAGACACAAGGCTGGGAGTTCAAGAATATGTCATCAACAAGCTCGGAGTCGAAACCGTCGAGTTAAAATGGGGGCAGGGAGCCAAGGATATCGGGGGTGAAGTGAAGATAAAAACCCTCAAGAAAGCCCAGGAACTGAAGAAAAAAGGATACATCGTCCTTCCTGATCCCGAAGATTCCTCTGTCATAAAAGCATTCGAAAAAGGAAGCTTTAAGGAATTCGAGAGACATTCTCGACTGGGAATGGTCGAGGAAGAAAGCTTCATGCAGAGAGTCGAGGAACTCCGAAAGGCAGGGGCCAAGTATGTCTTTTTGAAGACCGGTGCATACAGGCCTGTCGACTTGGCCCGAGCCGTCAAGTATGCCTCAAAAGCCAAGCTCGACCTCCTGACTGTTGATGGAGCCGGCGGTGGGACAGGAATGAGCCCCTGGCGAATGATGAACGAATGGGGCATCCCCAGTGTAGAAATCTGGTCCCTGCTGTATCAGTACCTCCGCAAACTCGATGAAAAAGGAGAATACATTCCTGATGTGGCCGCAGCTGGAGGGATCACATTCGAAGACCAAATCTACAAGGCTCTTGCCCTGGGTGCTCCGTATTTCAAGGTTGTCGGTATGGCCAGAGGACCCATGGCCGCAACGATGGTGGGCAAAACAATTGGAAAGAGAATCAATGAGGATCAGGTCCCTGTTTATGTCGAACGCTTCGGTAACACGGCAGACGAAATATTCGTCACAGCTCCGGAATTGAAGAAAAAATACAAGGAAAAATACAATGATATCCCCACTGGCGCGATCGGGCTTTACACTTATTTTCACAGGCTCAGCCAGGGACTGCGCCAGCTCATGGCTGGAAACAGAAAATTCGCCTTAAAATACATTTCTCGTGACGATATTGCTGCTTTGACTCAAGATGCCGCCGACATCAGCGGTATTCCCTACATCACTGATGTCGACAAAGAAGAAGTCGAGAAAATCCTGGAAAGCTGAACCAGCTAGAATAGAGCGAAAAAGGCCCCATCGCCTGTGATGGGGCCTTTTTTTATTTTAAAAAAGGCGGACTGTCTCATTTTTTTAGCAAAAAAGGTGCCAGTTGTTTATGCTCGGTAATCAAGTAACACTTTTATTAAAAATGTTGAGGGAAAAAGTGTCATTGCGAGCGAAGCGTGGCAATCTCATAAAAAAGATATCTTCATTCCCGTAACAATATAATTTCTCTCAACGAGATTGCCACGCTTCGCTCGCAATGACACCCAAAAAATGATACCAAATTACTGAGCACTTACAACAGGCACCTTTTTATTAAAAGAATGGCAGCTTTCTTCATGTAAAAGCTCAGGACAATGGGCTCGGAAAACACGTAACTTTTGCCCAATATAGGAATGTATCCGATGATGCGAAGGCTTGCGGGGAAAAAACCGTTTGAAGGCGGAGCGGGCACGGTTCCTCAGGGTATTACCCAAGAGGAGAGCGGAGCCTGAAACCGAGCAACTTTTGTCTGATTTGGGGCCTGCTCAACGGGCCCAAATCAGTGGGGGATCCAAGGGGGTATGCCCCCTTGGTCGCAGGATGTTTCTGAGCATCCGAGAAGGGGAGGCAGAGAGCGCGAGGAAGCAAGCGAACGTTGGAAGGGGGAAAGCGGAGCTGTTCCCCCTCCAAGGTGCTCGTAGGGGAAAAAGATGAGTGTTTTTGAATCCACAAGTCTGAGCATTTCCATTTTTACTTTACGACTCAGGACTCATATGTTATAAATGACTTGAGAAGAAAAATGAGTGTTGCATCCTACATTATCATGGGCTTCGCCCTGCTTTTCGCAATAACTGTGCATGAAGCCGCGCACGGGTGGGCCGCCAATAAATTAGGTGATCCCACTGCTTACAACTTAGGCCGAGTCACACTCAATCCCATTGCTCACATCGATCCCATTGGGACTATTATTTTTCCTATCATCCTGGTCGTGATCAGATCCCCGTTCCTTTTTGGCTGGGCCAAACCGGTTCCTGTCAATCCTCTTAACTTGAAAAATCCCCGTCGAGACACCCTCTGGATATCGGCGGCAGGTCCTGCCTCCAATATGAGCGTCGGTGCGATCTCTTTAATTATCATTGTCATCCTGAAAATCGCCAATCCTAATGTTGTCTACTTCCTCAGAGCCAATATCCTCCAAATGGGAGGATTATCCCAGGCTTTTTTCCCTCTTGGAGTCCTGGCCCTTATCCTGTATTATTTTGCCTACATCAATTGCCTGCTCGCTGTCTTCAATCTCATCCCCATTCCACCCTTGGATGGAAGCGGAATCCTAATGGGTTTCCTCTCAGAAGAAGCCATTCAGAAATACGAGCGTATCCGACCTTTTGGTTTTCTTATTCTCTTGGCTTTGATATACCTCGGATTATTTCAGATTATCATGTATCCATTTACCATGATTATACACACTATAGTCCTCCTCTAGAATGGGTGAAAAGAAGAAAAAAATCGTTCTTTCCGGTCTCAGGCCAACAGGGCCCTGTCATCTCGGCCACCTCGCCGGAGCACTCCGCAACTGGATCAAATTCCAAGAAGAACACACCTGCTTTTACAGCATCGTGACCTGGCATGCCTTGAGCTCTGAATACCAGAATTCAAAAATTATTAAGAACTTTATCTTTGAAGTGGGAGCGGATTGGTTGAGTATCGGGTTAGACCCGGAAAGAAGCGTTATTTTCGATCAAGCCGAGGTTAAGGAGCATGCCGAACTCCATCTGCTCCTATCGATGGTTATTCCTCTTCCTTGGCTGCAGAGAGTCCCGACTTTAAAGGAGATGCAAAGAGAGATCCCGGATAAGGATCTGAACACCTACGGATTCCTGGGATATCCGGTGCTTCAGACAGCAGACATCCTCATCTATAAGGCCAATGCCGTCCCAGTCGGTGAAGACCAAGCCTATCATCTGGAGCTCGCCCGTGAGATCACACGACGCTTCAACCGTCTCTATGGGAACGTATTTCCAGAACCTCAGACCATCCTCACCGAAGTCCCGAAACTGGCCGGAATAGACGGTCGCAAGATGAGCAAGTCTCTCGGGAATTCTATCCTCCTCAAGGATCCACCAGAGATCATCAGACAGAAAATATCACCTATGGTGACCGATACCCGGCGTAAACGCAAGACAGACCCAGGAGAGCCCGAAGACTGCCCGGTGTTCACCTTCCACAAAGCCTTCGTCGACAAAACAAAAAGAGAGGAACTGGCCCTGGGATGTCAGACAGCCGGAATTGGCTGTCTGGAGTGCAAAGAAGTGGTCATTAACAGGTTGATCGAACTCCTTGCTCCCTTTAGAGAAAAAAGAAGCAAGTACGAAAAAAATCCCCAGCTCGTCTGGGATATTCTGGAAGAGGGAAATAAAAAGGCCCGACGAGTCGCTCAGAAAACAATGGAAGAAGTCAGGTCTGCGATCGGTATTTAAAGAACACTCGAATACTATGGATACTTCACCAAGTTATCAGGTCAAATTGGAGGTCTTTCAAGGCCCTCTGGACCTCCTTCTCTTCCTGATCAGGAAGAAAAAAATCGACATCCACGACATCCCCATGGCGACGATCACCAGAGAATACCTGGACTATCTTGACCAGAAGGAAAGGATTAACCTTGACCGGGAAGCTGAATTTTTGCTCATCGCTGCCCTCCTCATTTATATTAAATCCCAGATGCTCCTCCCCCGTGAAAAACCTCTAGACGAAGATAAAGATCCCCGTCAAGTCCTTGTGAACCGGCTTCTGGACTACCAGAGAATGAAAGCAGCCAGCGGTCATCTCAAAGAAAAAGAAGAGGAAGAAATCCAACAGTGGAAAAGAGCCGTTCTTCCATCAGTCTATTCTGAAGATGAAATGGAGTATATCGAAGTTTCCCTGTTTGACCTTGCTGAATCCTTCTTTACTTTGATGAAACGCAAGGAAAAAGAAGGGATAAAAACACTCAAGGGAAAAGAATTTTCCTTGGAAGAAAAGATGAAGGAAATCCTGGTTCTTCTCGAAGCGAATGAGTCAATCGATTTTCTGGAATATTTCAACCATCAGGAATCTTTCGAAGAAGCTCTAGTGGCGTTCTTAGGTTTGCTGGAGCTTATCAAATCCAAAGTTGTCATAGCCATACAGGAAACTCACTTCAAGCCGATAATGGTCTGTGTCCAAAAGGAAGACACAAAGAGCAACTGATGAAAAACCGCCTCCAAGAGATCATCGAATCTCTGATTTTTATCTCCTTAGAGCCTCTGACGCTGGAAAAGATAAAAAGCGTTCTGATAGAATTCGAGGAAAAAGAGATCGAACAGGCCGTCAATGAACTTTTGGAAAATTACATGACCAATGAAAGAGGGATTCACATCATTCAGGCGGCAGGGGGCTTTCTTTTTTCCACGAAACCGGAGCACGATTCATGGATAAAACGTCTTCTCAAGGTGGAAAGAAAAAGTAGGCTCTCTTCCGCGGCTCTCGAGACACTGTCCGCTGTCGCCTACCACCAGCCTGTAACCCTGGCTGAAATCTCAGCGCTCAGGGGAGTGGATTCCACTCATACGCTGAAAACTCTGCTCCAGAAGCGATTAATCAAGATTGTTGGCAGAAAAAAAAGTCCTGGGAATCCATTAATTTACAGGACATCAGAAAAGTTTTTAACCTATTTTGGATTAAACAGTATCAAAGACCTGCCTTCTCCTGAAGAATTATCTAAAATACTTGAAGAAGAGGACATCTCTGAAGAAGACAGTCCAACTCAATAAATAGTAGCTTTTCTAAGGTCTTACAATTTCTTCTCCTCCAGCTGAGGAGGTGAAGCAGAGATACCTGGATCTCTTCCTGAAAGTTGAATAAGACCTGAGAGCCTTTTTTCTCTCCAGGAAGACGAAAAAAAGGACACTTTTAACTCCCAAAATGGAGCTAAGTTAAGATTTTATCTATATTTAGGATTGACAAAAAAAGACCACTCATATAATATACTTCTTTTATTTATTCTCAAAAAAAATGGAAATTATCATAGCTAAAAACTCAGGATTGTGTTACGGAGTCAGAAGAGCTCTGAAGATCGCCAGAGAAACAAGGCAGAAGAAAAGTGGGAAAGTCTGTACTTTGGGGGACCTGATTCACAATCCCCAAGTCATTGATGATCTCAAAAAACAGGGAATCCAATCTGTCACGAATCAGGATGAACTCAACGAAGGATGGGTCATCATTCGCAGCCATGGGGTCTCCCCCAATACCTACAGTCTTCTTGAAAAAAAGAATATTCAAATCGTCGATGCCACCTGCCCAATTGTTAAAAAAATCCAAAAATTGGTCGAAATGCTGGCCACGCAGAAAGAAGAAATTATCATCGTTGGAAATAAAGAACATCCTGAAATAAAAGGACTCATAGGATTCAGCAAGGAAAAAGGAATCATCATAGAAAATGAGGCTCAGGTGAAACGATTGCCTCGGAAGAGAAAGAGAGCGGTTCTTGCCCAATCCACTCAGGACCTTTATCTCTTTGAAAAAATCGTGGCCGCTCTCATCGAGAAGACAGAAGAGTTAAAAATCTATAACACCATCTGTCATTCCACTCAGACAAGGCAAAAATCCACCTCCGAACTGGCATCCCATGTGGATACACTTTTCATCGTTGGAGGAAAAAACAGCTCCAACACGAATAAACTCTTTCAAATTTCAAAAAGGATTTTACCCAATACCTATTTCATCGAAAGTGCGGCTCAAATCGACTTTGGAATGCTGAAAGGCTCAAAAAAAATCGGACTCTCTGGAGGAGCCTCCACTCCTCCTGAAGCCATCCAAGAAGCTGTCAACAAAATCAAATCCAGCTTTAAACATCAACATCAAAGGGAGAAGATCGTCCAATGTCAGAGATAACAAAAGACACAGATAACGAAGAAAACATCTCTTCAAAAGACTACGAAAGTTTACTGGATCAGTACCAGTTCAACGCTAAAGAAATCGTCCCGGGAAAAATAATAAAAGGGAAGGTAATCAAGGTCACATCTAATCATATTCTCGTGGATATCGGATTTAAGTCCGAAGGAATTATTCCTCGAGAGGACTTCGCCGACAACCAAGAAGCCAGCGAAATTCGTCCTGGAGAGACTATCCAAGCCATCGTGGAACGGAGCGACTCAAAAGAAGGCTATCTGATCCTCTCCCATAAAAAAGCTGTGGCTCTCAAGGCTCTCAATGACCTGGAGAGAGCTTACTACAACAACACCTGGGTTACAGGAAAAATCATTGACAAAACTAAGAATGGATTCACTGTCAACGTAGGAATCAAGACTTTCCTACCTGATTCCCATGCCGACACAAGATCTGTCAAAGAGCCGAAAGAGCTCATAGGAAACACTTACAAATTTAAAGTCATAAAATTTGATAGAAAAACAGAGAATGCCGTCCTTTCCAGAAAACTTTTCCTTCAGGATGAAAGAGAGAAACAAAGAAGACGTGTCTTCGACGGGCTCAGTAAAGGGCAAAAGATCAAAGGAAAAGTTAAATCCCTGACTAACTTTGGAGCATTCATCGATTTGGGGGGAGTGGAAGGACTCCTTCATGTCTCTGATATTTCCTGGGGAAAAATCCCTCATCCATCAGAAGTCTTCCAAACCGGTCAGGAAGTGGAAGTGTTGGTTCTCGATTTCAATGAAAATGAAGATAAAATCTCACTCGGATACAAACAATTGACTCCGGATCCATGGGAGAGCGTAGAAGAGAAATACAAAGTCGGACAGAAAATAAAGGGGAAAGTGGTCAGTCTGGCAGATTTTGGAGCATTCGTTGAGCTAGAAAAAGGAGTGGAAGGATTGGTCCACATCTCAGACCTCACATGGTCACGGAAAGCTGTTCATCCCAAAAAAATCCTGACTCCAGGAGAAGAAGTGGAGGTCTCTATTCTGGATATCAATCCCTCAGCCAAAAGGATTTCATTGGGTTTGAAACAGGCCACTCCTCATCCTCTGGAAGTGCTCAAACAGAAATACAGCCCTGGCTCAAGGATCAAAGGAACCATTACAAGCATCACCGATTTTGGTGCTTTCATGGAAGTGGAGACAGGAATCGAGGGGCTCATCCATATTTCTGATATTTCCTGGAAAAAAATTAAACATCCCTCGGAACTGCTAAAAGTGGGTGAAGAAGTGGAAGCCGTCATTCTTAGTATCGACGTGGAGAAGCAGAAGCTTTCCCTCGGTATAAAGCAGCTCGAAGGCGACATCTGGGAGGATTTTTTCAATCGCCAAAAAATTGGTGACCTGGTCAAAACCAAGATCGTCCGCCTTACCGACTTTGGAGTCTTTGTGGAAATCACCCCAGGAATAGAAGGAATAGTCTTCCTTTCCGAGCTGGATGAGAAAAAGATAGAAAAACCAGAAGAAGTTTTTTCCGTCGGAGAGGAGCGCATAGCCAAAATCACAAAGATGAATCCCCGAGAGAAAAAACTTTCCCTTAGTTTCAAATTAGCCCAATTGGAACTTCAAAAATTGGAGTACCAGAAATATGTCCAAAGCCAAGACGATAAGCTCACTCTGGGGGATCTTTTAAAAGACCAGTTGAAAAAAATACAGCCAACTCAAAAGGCCAAAAAAAAGGAGGAAAAAGATGATTAAAGCCGATTTAATTAACAAAATTGCTAAAGAAATGAACATCTCAAAACAAGAAGCAGAAACTGGTGTCAATCTGTTTTTTCAAACAATTAAAGAAGCCATCCTAAGGGGTGAAGAAATAGAACTTAGAGGTTTCGGAAGTTTTCGCTTCCGTCACCGGCACTCACGCTCCGGTAGAAATCCTCGCACAGGAGAGCCTGTGCATGTTCCTCCTAAGAAAGTTCTCTACTTTAAACCGAGTAAAATCTTAAAGAACATGATAAACAAAAAATAATGGAATATATCTATGCTCCCTGGAGAAAGGAGTACGTGCGAAAAATTTCTAAAATGAGTGAATGCATCTTCTGTCGTGCACTTAAAATGAAAGATGACAAGAAAGCTTTCATTCTCTTCAGAGCCGAAAAAAACTTCATCGTACTGAATAAATACCCCTACACTCCGGGACACCTGATGATTGCTCCCTATGCCCACCTTTCTTCATTCGATCGCGCGAAAAAAGAGTCTACCGATGAAATGGCAGACCTCCTCAAGCTCAGCCTGAGAATCCTGCGAAAGAAATACCGGCCTCATGGTTTTAACGCCGGCATGAACTTAGGAAACAGCGCTGGAGCCGGAGTGGCCGACCATTTTCATCTCCATGTTATTCCTCGCTGGACGGGCGACTCAAATTTCATGGCTCTCGTCGGTAAGACAAAAGTGGTTATTGAAGACATTGAAACCACATATGTCCAGCTTTTTCCTTTTTTCCAGAGAGCAAAATTGACTCCTCAATGAAAAAAGGATTGAGCGTCTTCCACTTGATGACTGGAGATGCAAGCATTCTTTCAAGGAGAGAATTTGAATAAAATGGACTTTGAACTCACTGAAGACCAAAAATTGCTCCGGGACATGGTCAGAGAATTTGCTCAAAAAGAGATGGCTTCCCAAGTCAAAATCCTTGAGGAGAAAAAAGAGTTTCCCAAGGAAATCTTGGCGAAACTCGGAGAGCTCGGAATCCTGGGTATGACCGTCCCTTCTGAATACGGAGGTTCGCAAACCGATTATCTCTCTTTTGTTCTTGCCCTGGAGGAAATCAGCAAAGTCTCTGCTTCTGTTTCAGTCATTGTCAGCGTTCACTGTGCACTCTTCTGTTACGCTATTCTGGAATTTGGCAACGAAGCGCTGAAAAGAAAATATCTTCCTCGAGCTGCCAAAGGAGAGGTCATCGGCGCTTTCTCTCTCACCGAACCAGGTGCCGGGTCAGATGCGACGAACCTAAAAGCAAAAGCTGTGAAGGACGGCAACTACTATCTATTAAACGGAACAAAATCCTGGGTAACCACAGGAAACGATGCCGAAGCCGCAGTCGTCTTTACCTTAGCGGACATCGAATCCAAGACGAATAAATTGAGTGCCTTCATCGTAGAGAATGAGTTTCCGGGATATAAAGTCTCCAGGATCGAAGAAAAAATGGGTTTGCATTCCTCTTTAACCGCAGAAATACTCCTGGAAGACTGCCGAGTGCCCGAAGAAAATCTTTTGGGAGAAGAGGGAAAAGGCGCGACTATCGCTCTGAACAGCCTCGATGGATCAAGAATCGGAATCGCCGCCCAGTCTATTGGGCTTTCTGGCCGGGCTCTCCAAGAGGCCGTTCAATACGCCAAACAAAGAGAAGCCTTCGGGAAAAAAATATCAGAATTCCAGGCTATTCAATTCATGATAGCGGATATATCAACACTTTTAGAAGCCGGGCGTTTACTCACTTATAAAGCTGCGGATTTAAAAGATAAAGGAAAAAAATTCATAAAAGAAGCGTCCATGGCCAAACTTTTTGCTTCTGAAGCCGCGAATAAAATTGTCTATCATGCGCTTCAAATTCATGGTGGTTACGGCTACTCGAAAGAATTCTTAATCGAACAGCTCTACAGAGACGCAAGAGTCTTCTCTATTTACGAGGGCACTTCTGAGATACAGCGTTTGGTCATTTCTAGGCAACTTCTCAAAGAAGACTGAATAGAATGTGTCGGTGTAACACCCGAAGGGGAAAAGATACCGACAATTGAGGTGATAACATGCTCAAAGCAATGCGAAGAAACGTCAAATCCTTAGCTCCCTTTTTATGGTTGGTGATTATTGCCTTCATCATCACCATCTTTGCTGTTTGGGGTGGAGCCGGACGCCTGGGCGCCGGAAGATCAACCAACACGATCGCTAGAGTGAAGGGTGAAAAAATCTCTGCCGATTATTACTTTCAGAATCTCGCTCAGAGACTCGAAATGATGAAAAATGAATTCAAAGAAATCAATAAAAATCTCATTCAACAGCTCAACATCCCCCAACAAGTACTGGAACAAATCATCCAGCAGTATATCCTACTTCAAAAGGCCAAAGAATTGGGGATATCCGTATCCGATGAAGAACTGCGTGAAAAAATTATAAACTATCCTGTTTTTCAGATAGATGGAAAATTCGTCGGTTTTGATCAGTACAAAAGAATTCTGGAATGGAACAGGATTCCCATTTCAGAATTTGAAGAAGGCATCCGAAAAGAGGTCATCATCGAAAAACTCATAAAAATCCTCACGGCTGGCATCACTGTTACTCAAGAGGAACTCTGGGAAAACTATAAGAAAAAGAATGAATCCGTTAAGATGGAATATGTCATCGCAGAGGCGGATAAAATCGAACTGGAACAAGAGCCTTCTTCCAGTGAGGCCCAGGAGTACTTTAACGAGAACAAGGAGAAATATGAAATTCCGGAGAGAAGAGAAGCCTCTCTTGTTTTCCTCAATACAGAAGATATCAAAAATGAAATCGAACTCAGTGACACCGAGATCGAGGATTATTACAAGGAAAATGAGCAACAATTCACAGACCCCGAAATGGTAAAGGTCAGCCGAATCTATCTTCCTTTCGAAGATAAGGAAAAAGAAATGGTTGAGGTTGAGGGCCAAAATATTCTGGAGAAAATAAAACAAGGGCAAGATTTCGCGGAACTCGCAAGACTCCACTCCAAGGACCCAAAAGCAAATGAGGGGGGAGATTGGGGCCTTTATGAGTGGAGAACACTTCCTTCTCAGGAACAGGAAGAAATCGAACGGCTTTCCGCAGGAATAAATTCCGACCTCATAGAATCTGAGGAAGGAATATCTATCCTGAAAGTGACAGAAAAAAACCCTCCTCGGACAAGGTCTTTAGAAGAAGTCAAAGATAGAATCCAGAACATTCTCAAGGATCAGAAAGCCAGGGAACAGGCTGAAGAAAGAATCATCGAATTGGAGAAAATCGCGAAAAAAGAAAAAAGTTTGGCTGGTGCTGCCCAGATGAGTGGGCGGGAAATCATCAACACAGGCCTTCTCAAAGAACAGGAGCCGATTGTAGATATCGATCCTTCGGGAACCATAAGCCGCACGCTTTTTCAGCTTCAGGAAAAAGAGATATCTTCTCCCGTTTACACCTACCAGGGCGTCGGGATTGCCCAGCTGGAAAAGATTGAACTTCCCCGTCAGGCAAACTTTGACGAAGTCGAAAGTGAAGTCAAAGACGACCTCACGACAATAAGAAAAAAAGAGGAAGCGGCGGACAAAATGAGAAAGGTCAAAGCGGAGCTCAATACGGCAAATCTTGAGGCGCTCGCTCAAAAATACGGGCTTGAATACAAAACTGCCAATGAACACAAACGAGAACAGTATCTCTCCATCGTGGGAGAGAATCCTGAAATCGACAGGCTTGCTTTTTCTCTTCCCCTAGAAGGATCGAGCGACCCTATCGAGTTTGAGGCCGGCTATGCCTTGATTAAAGTACAGGAGCGAAAAGAAGTCACTCCGGAAGATTTGGAAAAGGATAAGGAGACAGAGAAAGAAAGCCTGCTCGAAGCAAAGAGGAATAAGTTCTTCTTGTCTTATATGACAAAATTGAGAGAGGCATATGGAGTCAAAATTGAATATGACGTTTTCCTGAAAATCAGCTCCGATGTCCTTTCTCGGTTTGAAGTTGAAGAATAAGTCGATGGAGTTGGCTGGGACTTCTCCGTCTTAAACAAGCGGTCAATCCCCTTCAATATCTTTTAACCATCTTGGATGGCTAATTTCCACAGAAGAGGGAACTCAATTTAGATGGACAAAGAGGTGCAAAAATGAGGATGACTAAACTCCTTAAGGCTGGAGAGAAAGCTGTTAAACAGTCTCTGCGCCTCCGAAAGGGCGAAAAATTCCTGCTTGTGACTGATAAAGAGAAAATAGAGATCGCAGAGGCTTTTGCCTATTGGGCGAAAGAACTCGGAGTTGAAACAACCACTTATCTCATGACAGAAACCCTCCGTCCCATCACTCAACCGACTCGGCTCTTCGCAGAAATCGCAGAGAGGGCGACTGCCATCGCTTACATGCTTGATGCAAGGATTGAAGAAAAGCCTTTTAGAGGTTACATGGTTAAAACCGGGATGGAGCATGGCCGGATATGTATGATGCCTGGATTGACAAGAGACATGATGGAACGGCTGGTGAATATCGACTTTAAGGATATGGATCAGTTCACGAAAAAAGTCATAAAGGCCCTGACGGATTCGGATGATATCGTGGTGGAGAACCCGGAAGGCACCCGAATCCAATTCAGCGTTAAGGGCAGAAAATGGGCGAACGACAACGGCGACATCAGCCGGAAAGGGATGCATGGAAACCTCCCTGCCGGAGAATGCTTCACAGCACCGGTGGAGGAAAGCTTTTCAGGAAAGCTGGTTATCAGCCTCATCGATGATAAGTTGGGGCGTGGAGTCATGGAATTTGAAAAAGGCCGGCTGATCCGGCACACAGGAAAGGGAGTTGATGCAATCATCCAAAACATCGGCAACGACGACACGGGAACAATCATTGGCGAGTTTGGAATCGGCACGAACAGGAAAGCCCGCATCACTGAGAACATGCTGGAAGCCGAAAAAGCCTTCGGAACAGCTCACTTTGCGATCGGCGATTCCTACGGCATGGGGAAAAACAGAAGCCCACATCATTATGATGCCCTGGTCGATAAAGTCACGATCCGGGCAAAGGGAAAACTGATTGCCAAAGAAGGAAGGTTTCTACTCTAAGGAAGAGAAGAATCTGGCCTTTCATGCCAAAGAAAAGGGGCAAAAAGGAGGAGGGAGTTCATTCACCACTTGAGAATGTCAAACAGGAGGCTTTTTACGCTTTCCTCGAGAGCATCTCTAAACCTTTCCACACTATCTGTAAATCCATCTCCTAAGTAATCTGTGATATACATCGGTTCTCCGACATTGATCTTGACTTTTGTCGGTACCAAAAACGGAACCTGGGTGCCAAACATGGCTACTGGGGTAACAGGAACGGAAATTCCCTCATATTTATGCAGGTTATATGACAGGATGGACGTTCCTCTCTTGAAAGTGTGCACATAGGGATTCGGTTCTTTTTTCAACACCCGGCCCCAGCCTTGAAGAGCAATAACCGCCCGTCCTTTTTTCAGGTACTCATGACAATGCTCCATGGCCGTCCTTGTCTTTTGCTCCATATCCACAGGAATAGCTCCGGTTTTCTTTATCGTCTTCGCAAAATAAGAAGTAAAAATGGATTTCAGCGGGCTGAGGAGCAAGTCCAGAAAGAGCCCGAAGTCTTTCAGATGTCTCTTGAGGTGTTTTCTGATGAGACGGTTGAAATCATCCTTATCAAAAACCATTTTATTGGATGTCCAAAATATCTGTCTCGGGACGACTTTGAACAGAGTCGCAGCATCTTTGAAAGTTCCGATATGATTCCCGATGATGATATTCGGACCTTTCTTGACGAAATTCTCCTTTCCTTTTATCACGATTTTTTTTCCGATAAGGGCAACGCTGCTAAAACGCTGGATAACCGGCTCTAACCGTTTCAGCTCTTCTTCGATTGTCATAATTCTTTTGGTCCTATAATTTTCGTTTATCTATTTTAAGAAAATTTGAAAAAAAATTCAAAAAATATATGGGGACATTCCCCAAGGTGGGGTCAGGCCTTAGTAACTTCAGTAATTTGAATTCAAATGAGTCAACCAGTTCCTTCTAAATGAAATTACTGAAGTTACTAAGGCCTGACCCCATTTTCTATTGCTTGAAAATATAAAATTTCCATGATAACTTAGCCAGTAAAAATCATGCTGCATCCATCTCAGGGCCTTTGATTGTGGAGGATATGATGTTGACACTCATCAAACAAGGGACAGTCTTCGCGCCTGACCCCATGGGCACAAAAGACATTCTGATTTCAGGTGGAAAGATCGCAGCTGTTTGCGAGCCAGACAAGATTAATATAAAGGGAATTGATTTCGAAGTCATTAATGCATCAGAAAAAATTATAATACCCGGTCTCATCGACAGCCATGTCCATATACTCGGAGGCGGCGGAGAAGGAGGGCCCGCAACCAGAGCACCCGAAATAACCATAGAGGAAATCATTGAATGTGGAGTCACGACAGTCATTGGCTGCCTAGGAACTGACGGAACAACGCGCCACATGGAATCACTCCTGGCTAAGGCGAGAGGGCTTGAAGAGGAAGGAGTCACAACTTATCTGTTTTCCGGTTCTTATCAAATTCCTCCTGTAACAGTTACAGGCAGCATCCGTTCCGATTTGATTCTCATCGATAAGGTCATCGGGGCCGGAGAAATTGCCATATCCGACCACCGCTCCTCCCAGCCCACTTTTGAGGAATTCTCCCGCCTGGCCGCAGAATGCCGTGTCGGAGGAATGCTCGGAGGGAAAGCAGGTATCCTCCATGTCCATCTGGGAGACGGGCCACGCAAACTGGAAATGCTCTTCAGGTTAATCAAAGAGACTGAAATTCCCGTCACACAGGTTATCCCAACCCATGTCAACCGCAACGGTGAACTCTTCGCTGAAGCCATCAAATTCATCCAATCTGGGGGATTCATCGATATGACCGCTGGCGATGACCCTGAAGCCGGAGTTGGCATTGAAGTCAACATTGAAGAAGCCATCCGACTTCTCCTTGAGAAGAAGGCTTCCCTCAGCCAAGTAACGATCAGTTCAGACGGCAACGGGAGTCTGCCTGTCTTCGATGCCAGAGGGAACCTCCAAGGATTGACCGTCGCCACCCAGAGAAGTCTTTTGAAAAATATCCGTCACCTGGTGCAAAAAAAACTCCTTGAGCTTCAAGACGCCGTTAAGCTGCTCACCGTTAATCCCGCCTTTTTTTACAAGCTTCATCAGAAGGGGGAAATCCAAGCCGGTAAAGACGCTGACTTACTCTTGCTCGACAAAAATTTGAATATGACAGACTCTTTCGCAACGGGAAGGATGATGATGGCCGATAAGAAACTTCTTGCCAGAGGCACATTTTCAACAGCTTAATTTAGGACTTCAAAAAAAGACCTAGATAAAATCTGGGAAGAGAGAGGAAAATGGAGAAAGAAGCAAAAAATCAAACACAAAAATCTAAGGAACCCAGTATTGCCGTCGCTCTGATTCCATTAATCGCTATGGGGATTCTTCTCGGAGTCGGCTATGGAGTCTACAGAATCGCAGCCCAGGTTCTCCTCGTAGCCGCCGCTTTTATAACGGGCACACTCGGCCTCATCCTCCGTTTCAAATGGAAAGAAATGGAAGAGGGCATTGTCAACAGCATCCATAAAGCGATGCCGGCCATTTTGATCATGCTCTGTGTCGGTATTCTCATCGGCTCCTGGATCGCCTGCGGAACCATCCCCATGGTCATCTATTACGGTTTAAAACTCATATCGCCTCAATATTTTCTGTTCACAGCCTGCTTTGTGTGCTCACTCACCTCTCTGGCCACGGGAACTTCCTGGGGCACGATAGGTACTTTGGGAGTGGCATTCATGGGCATCGCTATGGGCTTGGGAATCCCACTCGGTCCGGCCGCTGGAGCCATAGTCGCGGGCGCTTATTTCGGAGACAAAATGTCTCCTTTCTCAGACGTGACCAATCTTGCGCCTGTTGCCGCGGGGTCGAACCTCTTTGACCATATCAAGCACATGCTCTGGTCAGCCACTCCAGCCTGGCTCATAGGCCTTGCGATTTACTTCTTTGTCGGACTGAGGTACGGGGGAGAACAAGTGGAATCCGAAGACATGATTCTCATCATCCAAACATTGAAGGACAACTTTAACTTCAACATCCTCCTGCTCCTGCCCATGGCCAT
>JABAOF010007233.1_pt1 | contig 41011 bp, 37 predicted proteins | sample 7062171 | NCBI WGS metagenome assembly JABAOF01 (sample SAMN14538628, study PRJNA623070) | marine sediment metagenome | biome: marine biome [ENVO:00000428]; feature: marine pelagic biome [ENVO:01000023]; material: deep marine sediment [ENVO:00002113] | place: India: Gulf of Khambhat ... | reverse complement strand
GGCAGGGGATATCATTATACAAAGATGAATTATTAGTAGTAGTCATGGGTATATTTTAAGGGAAACAAACCATGATTTCAAGTTATTTTTTTGCCTGTCCCCTTGCCACCTTGCCATGTCCCCTTGCCTTTTCTTTGTGTGTCTTCGTGTATCTTCGTGGCTAAAAAATCAAAATTAGAATTGCCGATTAATTGAATACCATCTTGAAAAATTAAAATAAGTTCGTTATAATACAAGATTCCTATTTCAAAGGAGGCTATGATGAAGGGAAATGAAAAGATTATTGCAAAATTGAATGATCTATTGGCGGATGAACTGACAGCCATTAACCAATACATGGTTCATTCGGAAATGTGCGACGACTGGGGATATGAAAAGCTCCACAAGGCAGTGGAAAAGCGGGCCATCGATGAGATGAAACATGCTGAGAAGCTGATTGGCCGTATTCTTTTTCTTGAAGGGAAACCCGTTGTCAGCAATTTAAAAAAGATTGACATCGGTCCCGAAGTCGAGCAGCAGCACAAGAACGATTGGAACGCGGAAAACGGTGCCATTAAGTCTTATAACGATGGTATTAAACTGACGACGGAGCTTGGAGACAACGGCACCCGTGAACTATTGGAATCGATCCTTAAAGACGAGGAAGACCACATCGATTGGCTGGAGTCCCAGTTGGACCAGATCAAACAAATGGGTATCCAAAACTACCTGGTGGAGCAAATGGATTAGCTCAGTCTGCACGTTACGTTTAAAGACAGTTAAAAGCTAAACTAGACGCAGGAACACGCAAAAAAGGGACGGCGTTCGTACCCTAAAAAGGCACAAAAAACACAAAAGGACTTGCAATTAATCCCAATTAATTATAAAATAAGAATTCTCCGTACTGGTATGGAGCACCCCAGACGTATGGAGAGGTGTCCGAGCGGCTTAAGGAGCACGCTTGGAAAGCGTGTGTGCTGGAAACGGTACCGTGGGTTCGAATCCCACCCTCTCCGTTTTAGGTTTTATGTGTGTTAATTGTTAATGGTGAATGATAGGCATTGAACAGGGCAGATGCAAAACCAAATACGAAAACAACGAATGGTCCGGGAACCTGACAATAAAGACCTGCGAACCTTGTCAGGACCGAAAGGTAGCAGCAATAAGCAGATATCTTTATGTGTTCGGGATTTCCCGGGCCCCTTTTTTATAGATGAAAGTGGCTGATTATGTACCTTGCGTTAGCACGAAAATATAGACCTCAGAAATTTGTGGATCTTATTGGCCAGCCCCATGTCACCAAAACCCTCCAGAATGCAATCAGCATGGATAAACTGTATTCTTCTTTAATTTTTTCAGGTATGAAAGGGGTGGGTAAAACATCGGCGGCCCGTATTCTTTCCAAAGCCCTCAATTGTGAGAACGGACCGGCCATTGAACCCTGCAATCAGTGTCCCATATGCATTGAAATCACCGAAGATAAATCTCCGGATTATATCGAAATTGACGGGGCTTCCAATAATGGCGTAGAAGAAGTTCGCAGCCTTAAGGAAAAAGTAAGATACAAACCCATTAAAAACCGCTTTCGTGTCGTGGTGATTGATGAAGTTCATATGCTGTCTACCTCGGCGTGGAATGCTTTACTTAAAACCATCGAAGAACCCCCGCCCCACACCTACTTCATTATGGCCACTACCGGCTTCCACAAAATACCTGCTACCATTGTCTCCAGGTGCCAACATTTTGAATTTAAACGAATCCCTCAAGAGGTCGTTGCTAAAGTCCTGAAGGATATCTGCAGCAAAGAAAATATAAAAATTAACGATTATTCTCTTTACCTGTTGGCCAAAGCGTCGGAAGGCAGTTTGAGGGACGCCAAAAAAATCCTGGATCAGGCCATTGCCCTGTCCAGTGGAGAAGTCCAGGACAAGGATGTCATCGATATCCTGGGAGTTATCGAAGAAGAAATCTTTATCACCTTGACAAAAAATGTATTAACCAAAAACCGGAAAGCCATAATCCAACAGATTAACGAACTGGCAGAACGGGGAATGGACCTGCGATTTTTCTACAACGAATATTTAAAATTTTTTAGAGACCTGATGGTCCTTAAATCCCTGGAAGAATCCCAAAAACTTCACAACTTAAACCCGGAAAATATACCGGTTATAAAAGAAATGTTGACGAATATAAGGGAAATTGAATTGTTAAGGTATTTTAATGCGGCAAAAGACCTGGAACAGACCATCAGGAATACGGAAAACCCCAGGATCATTTTGGAGTACCTTTTTCTGAAACTCTCCTATTTCCCTTCCCTGATGTCTATCGAAGATCTCATCCATAAAACCAAAACCAATACCAGGACAAAATCTACTGAATTACCTGGAATGAATGTTAATCGAAGTGAAGGTTTAGTCAATATCAGTGTCAGCAGCGGACTCCCCGCAGATGGGGAAGAAGTGCCGCCTGTTTCAAATGAGAGAGTGGACCTCAAGGACCCCAATCTCCGTACAGTGCTAATCGAAACCGTAGAGAAGGATAATTCGCGATTGGCCTCTAATCTTGGCTCTTCTTCATTTGCTTTGAAGGACAATACCCTTTTCATAGAATTTCCCGGGAATATGGAATTTGCCTATAAAAACACCATCGACCAGATCGATTATTTAAAAGAGGTGATATCCCGTATAATGAAACAAGAAGTAAAAGTGGTTATCACAATGGACCAAAACAGCCGCAGTGAAGAGGAAGCCAGGAGAAAAGAACTTGAAAACGACCCGAAAATTAATCGCCTGGCAGACAAAATCAAAGGAAAAATTTCTTCAGTAGAAAAGATTTAGAATATAACCGTAGTGATTAACATGAACAGTATATAATAACGTATAAAAGGAGGACAATATGGCCAAGATGCCTAATATGAATCAAATAATGAAGATGGCCCAGGATATGTCCAGGAAAATGGAAGAGCAAATGGATGCCATCGAAGTGGAAGGCAATGCCGGGGGTGGGATGGTAAAAGTAACGATGAATGGTCATAAAAATGTTTTAGGAGTGGAAATTTCAAAAGAAGTGGTGGACCCTGAAGATATAGAAATGCTGCAAGATTTGGTAACAGCAGCGGTAAATGACGCCTTGGCTAAAGTGGATGAGCAGATGAAGGATAGTGTCGGGCTCCCCGGTGGACTCCCTGGAATGCCGGATGGTTTCCCATTCCCGGGAATGTAAGCAGGGACAGTTGGCAGTGAGTATGTTTCAATACACGTCACCGGTAACAACGCTCATTGAGGAGTTAAAAAAGATACCAGGCATTGGTCGAAAATCTGCCCAACGAATTAGTTTTTACCTGCTGCGGTCTGATAAAGAAAATGCCATTGCCCTGGCCAACGCCATTATTGAAGCTCGAGAGAAAACGTTTCTTTGTTCCATATGCAATAATATTACCACCCAGGAGCCCTGTGAGATTTGTTCCGGAGCAGACCGGGACCTGGGTCAAATCTGTGTCGTGGAGGAACCTTTTAATATTTATTCCATTGAAAGGACAAATCTATACAAAGGTATGTATCACGTATTGCATGGTAATTTATCTCCTATCAAAGGAATCGGCCCTGATGAATTAAAGATTTCCGGTTTATTGAAGCGATTGGAGAAGGAGGTTCGGGAGGTCATCGTGGCCACCAGTCCAACGACAGAAGGCAACGCAACGGCGCATTACGTGTCAGAGTTGATTAAGAAACATAATTGTAATGTAAAAATCACCAGGCTGGCATTGGGAATTCCTATTGGAGCCGATATTGATTATGTGGATTCAGTCACCATTGCCAAAGCCATAGAAGGCCGGATTGAGTTATGAGTTATAAGTTATGAATTATGAATTATGTATAGTGAATTGTGAATGATAGGAAGTACAAAATGAAGAATGATGGAAAATACCTGGAGATAAAATGGCACGGTCGAGTTGGCCAGGGAGTAATGACCGCTGCTTCCATATTGGCAGAGGTGCTGGCAATGGAGGGCAAATATGTCCAGGCTTTCCCGGAGTTTAACCGCGAACAAAACGCTCCCTTTGTCCAGGCCTATAACCGGTTATCGGATTCGCCAATACGACTCCATTCACCCCTAATAAATACCAATATTACAGCTATTATGGACCAATCAGTTATTTTAAATGCGAACCTGGAGGCAAATGCCAATGGAAATCCGGCTGCAGATGCAATTGAGGAAGCAAATGCCAATACCAGGGAAAATGCCTGTTACATTGTCAATACATCTCTCCCCCCCCAATTGATTCATGAAAAACTCGCTGCAGCAGGTAGTATCGTGTATACAGTAGATGCCGATACGATTTCCCGTGAGGAGATTGGCGAGCCTTTTCCCAACATTTGCCTTCTGACAATTCTTATCCATTGCCTCGATTGGATACCCATTGAACGTTTTAAACAACGAATCCGGGAATTGTTGTCAAACCGGTGGAAAACCAATCATAATTTTAATTTCGCATCGGCAAGCTCAAAAATCATTGAACGGTCACTCCAGGAAGTGCAGAAATTTCCTGGATTTGACACAACGAGTAAAAATAGTGATACCAATACGAATACCGATTAAAAATGAGCTTAAAAAAGTGGGAAGAATTAATACCGGGTGGGGTCAATACGGATGCGGGAAATTCGCTGAAACATTCTACCGGTTCATACCGAAGGGGTGAAAAACCGGAATTTAATGAATCCACCTGTATAAATTGTTTTTTTTGTTGGGTTTTTTGCCCGGAAAATGCTATAATAGCTGAGAATGATAAAATCATCGGAATAAATTATGATTATTGTAAAGGATGCGGTGTGTGTGTCAATGAGTGCCCGGTTAAACAGGACAAACCGCTGGTTATGGTTAAAGAGATATTTGAATTGTAAGTTGTAAAAAAAGTTTATAATTTAGTATAATATACGGTTGAAATAATAATAATTGAATTGAATAAAGGATATCAAGTATATGAATTAAGGATGAGCAGTGCAGTTATGAGTACGGTAATGAAAGTAATGGATGGTAATTCAGCAGTTGCAGAGGCAGTTAGACAGGTGAACCCTGAGGTGGTGGTGGCGCACTCTATCACACCTGCGGTAGGAATAGTGGAAAAGATTGCATCTTTTGCAGCCAATGGACAAATGGATACGGAGTTGGTAAACGTTGAATCCGGGCAAAGTGCCATCAGTAGTTGTATTGGCGCCTCGGCTGCTGGAGGTCGAGTATTTTCTGCTACCGCCTCCCAGGGATTGGCACAAATGCATGAACTACTTTTTATCGCTGCTTCCTTACGGCTGCCCCTGGTGGTGGGGGTTGCCAATCGTGCCTTATCAGCACCGCAGAATACCCTTGCCGATCATTCCGATACCATGGCCCAACAACATTGCGGTTGGATTCAATTCTATTGCGATAATCCCCAGGAAGCCTATGATAATGTCATTCAAGCCTATAAAGTGGCCGAACACATGGACGTAAGGACTCCGATTATGGTGACCATGGATGGGTGGATTACCTCCCATTCAATGGAAAATATTCGTATCGAAGAACCAGATGAAATCGCTGAATTTGTCGGGAAATTTACTACCCTTTATTCGCTGCTGGATAGTGAACATCCCGTGACCATTGGTTCCCTTGCCATGTCGGATTATTATTTTGAGCATAAAGTCAACCAGCTGCAGGGAATTGAACGTTCCCGGAAAATCATTAAAGAAGTAGGAAAAGAATTTGGAGATCGGTTTGGCCGGTATCATGGCTATTTTGAATCTTACAAGCTGGAAGATGCCGAGTTTGCAGTAGCGTTAATGGGATCTGCCACCGGAACAGCTAAAGAAGCAGTGGATCAATTGAGAGACCAGGGAGAAAAGGTGGGATTGTTAAAGTTAAGGGTGTTTCGACCCTGCCCAACCCAGGAGCTAAAGGAGACTCTTTCAGGTTTAAAAGCGATCGCAGTCCTTGACAGGACATTTACCCCTGGAGCATCGGGAGGACCGTTATTTAAGGAAATCAGGACTGCCCTTTATAACTGTGAGGTAGAGGAAAAGCCATTGGTTTTCCCGTATATCTATGGATTGGGTGGACGGGAGATAGGTATTACCCACTTTGGAGAGATTTTCCAGGAAATTAAAGAAAAATCAGAAACAAACGAATATAGTATAGAGATAAAATTTGTAAATTTAAGAGAATCGCGGTAAAATAGTAAGATTAAAAAATTGAGATACAGGATGTAGGATTTAGGAAATAGGATATGGTAACGCTGAGAGAACTTGCGTTGAAGGAGGATTTGTTCGCGGCCGGGCATACACTCTGCCCCGGCTGTGGGATTCCTGTAATTTTGAAACTGGTATTAAGAGCCGCCAAATATCCTCTTGTGGTTTCCAATGACACAGGATGTCTGCAAATGGCTTCTGCTAATTTTCCTCGTACCTCCTGGAAGCTAAACTGGATTCACACCGCTTATGGAAATGCTTCAGCCACAATGACGGGCATTGCTGCGATGTATCAGTCGTTGAAAAAGAGGGGCAAAATTCCAATGGAAAAAATGCAGAAATTCCTGGTGATCGGCGGTGATGGCGCCGCTTATGATACTGGTTTCGCTTCTATTTCCGCCGCAGTAGAACGAGGTGATAATGTGGTATATTTATGTTATGATAATCAATTGATTGCTCACAGCGGTGGTCAGGTTTCCTCTGCTACCCCGATGGGCGCATCCACCACCACAACCCCATCCGGAAGCGTACTGCCGGGAAAACTCCAGGGCCGAAAAAACATTTCCCGGATTATCGCTTCCCATAAAATTCCCTATGTTGCCCAATCGGCTCCCTGGATCTGGCAGGATTTATATAAAAAGGCGGAGAAAGCATTTGAGGTATCCGGGCCGGCCTTTTTGAACATATTGAGCCCTTGCCCCAACCATTGGGGAATGCCCACCAGCAAAACCATTGAATTGGCAAAACTGGCTGCAGACACCTGCGTCTGGCCGATCTATGAAATCCAGCACGATACCACCGGTACAAATGTAACCGTCAATTATAAACCCAAACAGAAACTCCCGGTAATTAAATGGCTAAAATCCCAGGGCCGCTTTAAACACCTCCTCACCAAGGAAAACAAATGGGTCGTGGACAGGATTCAAGAAGAAGTCGATAAAGAATGGGAACTACTGCTTTCTTCCCAATATCAGTATGAAATGAATAATGAAAATAAAATAAGAGAAAACTAAGATGGAAGAGAATTTTATAATATATAACGAAGAATATGTCTTGATCAAAGATATTTTAAAAGGATTAAAGACCAATACCAGGGCAGAAATTGTGTTTATCACAGATTCCGAAGGACACTGCATCGCTTCTACGGGTGAAATGGAAGACTCTCATTTGAACTCTATCTCTTCCTTGATTGCCGGTAGTATGGCTGCTGTTAATGGGATTGGACAAATGCTTAAAGTGGAGAAATTTACTACTATTTTAACGGAATCGGCAGAACTGAACCTATATATCTCGTTGATTAATGATCGAACCATGTTGATCGTGATTTTCGATAACAGTTCCAATCTTGGAATTATACGGTTCAGGGTCAAGAGTGCTATCCAGGAGCTTGACAAAGTCTTTATTACCATTAATGAGAAACTCAGAAATAGTGCACTTGAGGAAGGAACGTCCCCGTTTGAAGGGGTTACGGACGAAGATATTGACGAAATATTTGGAGATTAAAATTGTCTTTCTTAAACTATTCAACCAGGGAAATTAATTTTAAGATTGTCTATTATGGTCCGGGCTTGAGTGGAAAAACCACCAATATAAAGACCATTTATGAGAAGGTTAAAGCCGATAGCAAAGGGAAACTGGTGAGTCTTGCTACTGAAACCGAACGTACCCTGTTTTTCGATTTCTTCCCCCTGGATCTGGGAACCGTTAAAGGTTATAAAGTGAAGTTCCATCTTTACACCGTTCCCGGGCAGATATACTACAGCAGTTCCAGGAAACTCATTATGAAAGGTGTGGACGGCATTGTATTTGTGGCGGATTCTCAGCGCGAACGGTTCGAAGCCAACATTGAAAGTATTAACGATATGTTGCAAAATCTGGCGGATTATAACATCGAATTTGATAACTTGCCCTATGTCTTGCAGTTGAACAAACGGGATTTGCCCAATATCACTCCGGTCAACGAGATGATTGAGGCTCTCAGGAGAAAAGAGGAACCGGTAGTGGAAGCCATGGCCCTTAAAGGAGATGGGGTAGTGGAAACCCTTAAAAGCATTTCCAAGTTGATTATGGTCGATGTGAAACGAAAATTGAAATAAAAAATAAAAAATGATGAATGAAAACGCGATGCCAAACCATTATTGAAAAAATATTCCAGGCTCAGACCAGTACCAATACCAGTGATAACCAAGACATTAAACCCGGGGATATTATCTGGATAAGCCTGGATGTGGTAAGTGCTAGGGATTTCGGGGGACCTAATGTGGTAAAGAACTACCGGGAGGTTTACGACGATGAACCGGTATTTGATACGTCAAAGGTGTTTTTCACCTTTGATTTGACTGTTCCCCCCAAAACCATCCAGTATGCCAACAACCAGCAGATATGCAGGGAATTTGCCCGACAACAGGGCATTAATGTGTTTGATGTGGACCAGGGTATCGGTACCCACATATTCATTGAGAATGGCCATGCCTTACCCGGCGGCATCGTGGTGGGCACCGACAGTCATATGAATATCCTGGGCGCTGTTAATTGTTTTGGACAGGGCATGGGCGATGTGGACATCACGTTTGGTTTCCGTCACGGGCGAACGTGGTTTGAAGTCCCTGAAACCGTAAAGGTTGTAATTCAAGGCAGCCCCACCCGGCATTTTACTGCCAAAGACCTTACCTTAAAAATTATACAAATCGTTAAAACCGATAAATTACTGGGAAAAGCAGTGGAATTCTACGGCGAAGCCGTGGAGGCCCTGGACCTGGCCGGGCGAATCACACTGTTGAGTATGATTACGGAAATGGGTGGTATTGTTGGGTTTATCCCTTTTAATTCCAATACCCCCAAAGAGATTATGGTATTAAATAACCTGTCCGCCGTTCCCCCGGAGGTTAAAGCCGATGAGGGAGCTGAGTACGCGGATGTGATAGAAATCGATATATCCGACATCGGTCCCATGGTTGCCCTGCCACCGTATCCGCACCATGTCAAAAAAATATCTGAAATCGGCAGAGTAGACGTCAATTTCGGATTTATCGGTTCCTGCACCAATGCCCGGCTGGAGGACATCGAAAGCGCCTGGAAGATATTAAAAGGTAAACGTATTGTTGACGGCGTTCGTCTGGCAGTGGTTCCGGCCACCCGCAGCGTTTATGTCCGGGCCATGGAAAAAGGTTATTTGAAAGATTTATTGGATGCCGGTGCTATTATTTCCAACCCCGGATGCGGCGGGTGTGCCCAGGGGCACATCGGCATGACCGGTAAAGGAGAAGTCATGGTTTCCACCGGTAATCGAAATTTTCCCGGCAAACAGGGAGACGGGGACAATTACCTCGTCTCACCCGAAGTGGTGGCCTATTCTGTATTGAGCGGTTATATCTCATCCGGTGAGGAGGGCTGAAGTGAAAGACTATGTGTTTACAGGAAGAGCATGGACCATCACGGATAATCAAAATCGATTGATTCCTGATATCGATACGGACCAGATTTTTCATAATGCCCACCTTCACATTACCGATATCAATGAAATGGGGCAGTACGCCTTTGGCAACCTGGACGGTTGGAAAGATTTCCACACCAAAGCCAAACCCGGGGACGTGGTGATTGTGGGGCCCAATTTCGGTTCTGGCTCGTCGCGTCAGCATGCTGTGGATTGTTTCAAAGCCCTGGGGGTCAAACTGATCATTGCTGTTTCTTTTGGTGCCATATATAAACGTAATGCCATCAATTCTGGTTTTCCTATTATGATCTTCAAGGATGCTGAAAAAGTAATTTCTGAAAATAAGATTTCTAACCTGGATGGTGTTAAGGTGGATTTATTATCCGGTGAGTTGACCAACCGGGAAAGTGGTGAAACGTTTCAATTAATGCCGTTTTCAAAGGTTCAAAAAGATATATACGACAGTGGTAGTTTGTTGAATATTTAGGTATTGGGCAAGCGATTTCCTGCCCGAAGGGCTATAAAAAGTTTTGCAGGGGATTCCAAAGGGGGTGGTTTTTCAAAAGAGCCCTCTTTGGCCGCCGGAGGCAAAAAAAAGTTCTGATAGAGTTTTATAGGAGTTTCAGGATGGACATTTTTAACGTTTTTAAGTTATATTTAGATTTTATGTCCATCCTGTAGATAAAAATTAGGGCTTAGTAGATCCGCACGGAGGGCAGCAGTTTTTTTAGAGTGCCCGTGCGGTAGGAGAGATTAGCTTTACAACTGTCATCAGACTCAAGAACTTAAAAATCGGTGTTCGGAACGCTGACTTCGGTGTTTAAAACCTCGAAATCCCAGAGACGGGAATACTCGAATTGATGTTTTTTAGAGAATGAGACGGTATGGTTAACGCAGATGGCAATGGCTGAACTGTATCAGACGACAAAGCAAAACATAAGTCTTCATCTTAAAAACATCTATGAGGAAGGTGAGCTCGATAGAGAGGCAACTGTCAAGGAATACTTGACAGTTCGCCAAGATGATTTTTTGACTGTCCCTTTTTTTCTCTATGCCGGTTACCTATGATTCCCATTTTCGCGAAATTCCCGATCTACGTCTGTGGGATCACATATAGGGAAGTATGGAGAGGGAAAAGGCTAATTAAAAATATTGTCGCAGAAGGAGAACTGGAACCGGAGGCAACTATCCGGAAATTCCGGATAGTTCAAAATGAGAGGGGTGCCAGGCAATTTATTTCCAACAACGGAAGGCTAATCCCTTTTTACAAAAGGGGTGATGGCATTAGCGTCCCGTGAGAGGGTTTTATTTTTTACCTCACACGGGAAACATTTCACTTCAGTCCAGGAACATTTTGGTTGGCGGGAGAGACTTTTTACTTCAACTGAGTAATAATTTGCTTCTCGCGAGAAATATTTTATTACTCACGACTGACATTTTATCACTCGTGAGTGTCTTTCTGTCGCTCTTGAGAAATATTTTGTCACTCACGAGTGTCTTTTTGTCACTCTCGAGAAATATTTTATTACTCGCGAGAGCCATTTTATTTCTCGCGTGAGGCTTTTTATTACTCACGAGAAACAATTTGTCACTCACCAGTGACATTTCATTACTCGTGAGTGTGTTTTTGTTTCATCGGTAAGGCGTTTTATTTCGCCCCAAATGATATTTCTTGCCTGACCTTTTTTTCCATTTTCAGTAGGCAATTGGCAGGTGGCAATTGGCAAGTCTTTCTTGTATAATGTTTTTAAATTACATGAAAGAAATTTTGCAGATTGACAATAAGGAGGATATTAAATGACATTACAAGATGAGTTAAATTTATCAGAAGTCGAAAAGAAGTTTTGGGAAGCCTCAAAGGATATTTCAAAGACAAAAAGACGAATTAAAAGTGTATTAATTGCTAAGCTTCTATTTGTTATTTCGTTGTGCGCATTTGCTTTTCTAACCAAGTCCTATTTATTTGTGCTGGGTATTGCAATTCTCCATGTAATCCTGACATTATATGAAGCGATAGCGTATGGTAATGGAGTTATCGTATATAAAACGCTGATCCAGAAATTGATAATGTATATTGAGAAGAAACCCAATATCAGGGGTGAGGCTTAACATTTCCTACTTGCCTGACCCTAATTACTCCTTTTTATTTAAGTTGTATTCTCTTCTGGAAAAAAGCGGTCATGCCAATAAGCCTGCTTTTCAGATGTTGTATTTTTCAGAAAATGTGATATGATATGTTAAGGAGGTAATAAAATGGACACACCAAAACACATTCTTGAGCAGGCATTGAAAATGACACCTGCTGATAGATTTGTTATCATTGAAGGCTTGCTAAACAGCTTAGATGAGCCGGATAAAACAATCGACGAAATCTGGGCAATCGAGGCAGAAAAACGTCTGGAAGCCTACAAACAGGGCAATTTAAAAACACTGAGCTGTGAAGAAGTGTTCGGCCTTGATTCGGTGTGATAATGAATCCGGTAAATATAGAAATTTCGGAATTCGCTCAAAAAGAATTGGAAGAAGCTGTTCTTTATTATGAGTTGGAACAATACGGATTAGGGCAAAGATTTAAAGGCGAAGTACGTCGCACCATCGATCGTATTAAAAAGTACCCCACTTCATGGCCAATTGAGAGAGGTGAAGTGCGGAAGTGCTTTGTTCATAGATTTCCTTATAAAGTGCTGTATTCTGTACAAGAACAAAATATTGTCATATTGGCTATTGCTCATCAGCACAGAAGACCAGGATATTGGATAGACAGATTAAAAGACTCAAATAAATAACGATAAAGAGGGAAAGACAAAAACTTCAAGAAAACTTCCCGCCTTCCCGGATTTTTAGCTGCCCGGATAATTTTGACGATTTAACACAACAACTTTATTGTGTCAACAAATTTGTTGTGTTACCGGTCTTGTTGTGTTAAATTGGAAATAAGGAATAAAGAATAAAGGCCAGACAAAAAACCCTTCGTGTCCTTCGTGGCTTCGTGGTTTATAAAAATAGACGATATTCTTGCTTGACCCTTTTTTCCCATGGCAAAATGCAGCGCGAAATAGACACAGATTCGACGGTATGTTATAATAATCCCTAAGATAGTTAATCAATAAATCAGAAAACAACGGAGGCTTAAAAAATGCCATTTGTGGACTTTAATGGAAGAAAATTGGAAGTGAACGAAGAGGGCTTTTTAGCCCACCCCGAAGAATGGAACGAAGAAATAGCAAGATTTTTTGCCCTGAAAGAAGAAGGTATTGAAAATCTCACGGAAGACCACTGGGCCGTTATTAACTATATCCGGGAATACTACCTGGAAAAAAATATCGCGCCTATGGTCCGAAAAGTATGTAAAACCACTGGTTTAAAACTTAAACAAATCTATGAGCTCTTCCCCTCTGGCCCGGCAAAAGGAGCAGCCAAAATCGCAGGTCTCCCCAAACCCGACGGCTGCGTATAAGCCCACAGAGGTTTAATATGCAACCCGAGCTGATCTTGAAATATGGGGTTATTATCTCTTTTCTTATTTCTATCATATCTCTCTCCATCCTGGTTCTAAAAACCTTTTCCTTTGGCAAAAGGGAGCTGTATGCCGCACCCAAAGGAAATGTGAGCAAAGGAATTGCTTATGCCTTTGGTAAAGGCATGATGCCCTGGGAAAAAGAAAGCGCCCGAAACCACCTCCCCAGTTATATTGGTGGTATACTGTATCATATCGGTGTATTTGCGGCTCTTTTTTACCTTTTTGTTATCGTTGTATCGATTGATCTCCCCAATCTCGTTATCCTTTTTCTTCGGACGCTGTTCCAGGTGGGTTTTATTTCCGGGGTTGCTCTCCTGTTAAAACGGATTTTTTCTCCTGCAATGAGGACATTAAGCTGCCCGGATGATTTTGCCGCCAATATCATTGTCGATATATTTGTAATATCAGCGCTTTTTCATACCTTCTTTCCGAGAATAACCCCATTTTTCTTCCTGGCTGCCATCATCATGTTTTTGTACATGCCTTTGGGAAAAATCCGGCACTGCTTTTTCTTTTTTTATATCAGGATTCTCTTCGGTATTTTTTACGGTAGACGAGATGTTTTTCCGCCAAAATCCAAAACCCATGAAACATAAAACAAAGGTGCAAACATGAGTGAAAATGAAAAAGCTGAAAGCAAGGACCCCATAGAAGAAAGAATCCAACAGTTGACGCCGGAAGACCTGGAAAAAGCGCTAAAGGTTTTTAAAGAAAATATAGATCACAAGTATGCAGCCCATCTCAATTCCTGTGTCCACTGCGGTCTCTGTTCCGATTCTTGCCATTACTATCTAACCCATGAAGATATCCAATCAATCCCTGCACATAAGTTGAACCTGGTGATTTCAGTATTTAAAAGATATTTCAGTTTTATAGGAAAAATCCTACCCCGCTGGGTAGGAGCGAGAAAGCTTGACAAAGAGATGATAAGGGAATGGGTGGATTCCATTTTCGGAAGATGTTCGCTCTGTGGGAGATGTTCGATAAATTGTTCCATCGGTTTAAATATTCCTTATCTTATGCGGGTGGCCAGGAGTGCACTGACCGCGATTGACCTTGTCCCCCCCGGTCTCCAGTCAACCGTTGATACCGCCATAGAAAAAGGGAACAATATGGGCATTGCAAAGGATGACTGGCTGGAAACAGTGGAATGGATAGAAGAAGAACTTCAAGACGATATCGATGACCCGGAAGCCAGACTTCCCCTGGATAAAGAAGGAGCAACTTATTTTTATGCCATTAACCCCAGGGAGGCCATGTTTTTCCCTCTATCCATCCAGGCAGTGGGGAAACTATTTCATGCGGCAGGAGAAAGCTGGACATTTTCCGGCGATAATTATGATGTTACCAACTATGGACTTTACATCGGCGATGATAAAGTTGCCGGATTGATCTCGGACCGCCTGGTTCAGTCCATGGAAAAGTTGGGATGTCAAACCATGGTCCTGGCAGAATGCGGTCATGGGTTTAATTCCAACCGCTGGGAGGCACCAGAATGGTTAAGCAAGAAATACGGCTTCGAGGTTAAGAGCATTCTCGAAGTGGTTGCCGATTTTATCCGGGAAGGCCGGATAAAATTGGACCCGGCAAAAAACCAAAAGCCGGTTACCCTTCATGATCCTTGTAACCTGGTGCGGTTGGGTGGTATCATAGAAGAGCAGCGTTATATTTTGAAACATGCGGTCAGCCATTTTATAGAGATGACTCCCAACAGGCAGAAGAATTTCTGCTGCGGTGGAGGCGGTGGTCAATTGGCTATGACCCGGTTCAGCCAGCGGCGTATAAAAGCCGGTAAAGTAAAAGCAGACCAGATTCGAGACACCGGCGCTAAAATCGTTGCCACCCCTTGCCACAATTGTATCGACCAGCTCATGGAACTTAATAAGCATTATCAACTGGGAGTGGAAATAAAAACCGTGTGCGAAATCGCCGCCGATGCGTTGATATTTTAGCCTCCGGCGGCCAGGGGGGCTCTTTTGAAAAACCGCCCCCCTGGCCCCCCCGCAAAACTTTTTATTTGAAAAAGAAAGAGAAAATAGAAAGTAGAGCAACCTGCCTGACCCCTTTCCCCTTTTGACATGATTTCGAGCAGTCTGTTCTCATCAGACAAGGGGCTGGTTTTACTTGTCGGTTTCCAACCACCTCTCATCTTCACTGCAAGCAATTCCTTTCTCCCGGCAATATCCCTCCGCCTCCGCGGTAAACCCACTGCGGGAATAAATAAAACCAACCACCCGCTCCAGGTTTTCCCGCTTTTTGATTTCCGCGAATTTTGCCTCGAAATCCTTTATTTCATCTAGAGAAAACTTTTTAAATTCCCGGTTCTTCACTTCCCCGATAATGGAATAATCACCCGCCCTTACAGAACGGGCAAAGATATCCACGCTGAAAACCTTCGCATACTCCGGTGAACTATGGTACTTCCACACCCGTGAATAATCACAAAAATCAAAGTCATCCGGTAAATAACGAGTAACGGACTTTAATAATTCATTGTTCTTGCTGGCGTGAAATAATAATCGATTCAAGATCAAAAATTCAGCATGATAGCCTTTTTGGTAATTGTACTTTCCTAACAAGCGTTTATACCGCTTCTTTTCCTTTTTCACCTCCTCGCTGTATTCTTTGCGGATCACCTTCGTACCGAATTTTCGGATCTCCTCCTGGTAAACGCCGCGAAACACCTTATCGAAAATACTATCATTTACCCCACGATAGCAATAGTATGACCTCCCCTTGTTGATAATATCCGATTTCACCAGGGCGTTGAGCTTTATCTCCAGGTCCCCATCCGGCATTTCCAGGTTTAAGGCCTCACGCAGCTCATCGCGGGTCCACTCCCGGTCCCTGTGTTTACTAAGGTACAGCACGATATTTTTGGCATGTTGATCGTTAATTTTCGGGAACGCTCTGGCCATGTATTCCATCCAACTCAACTTGATGAGCCCCTGGTCATCCAGGGTCTCAAACTCCAGGGTGTCTGTCAAACCGTCAATTGAGGTGAGGTCTTTGTCCGGGTAGTCAGAGCGTATAACAGAACTGATATAAAATGGATTCCCTTCGGTAATGCGAACCAGGGAAAAAGCGGTTTCCTCCGTCACCGGGACATCAAAGAACCGGGAGTATTTGAACAACACCTCCGACGCTTCATTTTCCGGCATATTTTTCAGGTATTTGTTCCGGAACCGTGCGGGGAGCATGTTGTTCAATTCATCCATGAGCCAGCCCACCCAACTGCCGGATACCAGCAGGGGTGCGATTTTACTCTCGGCCGTACTTAAATAACCACCAGCAAGGGTATCTGCCGGGACTTTCATATCTTTATCCCGGTAGATCATCGCATTCATGAACTGGAACTCATCGATCATCTGAAGGATAAATTCGCCCTGCCGGGCAGCCAACCTCCGCGGGGCATCCCTTACCATCGTCCATAGGGTATCCACATATTCATGGGTATACTCGTGCTCCACGCCCTTAATTAAATCTATCAAATACAGCAAGCCTTCTTTTTTAACAATATCCACCACCTTTTCAAAATCAAATCCTCCCATTGGGTCAAGGTATTCATTTTTACGGGTTTTGAAGGCAATATAATGGTAAATAAAGGTCAGGAAAAAATCCTTGCAAAAATCCCCCACCCACATCTTGACTTCTTTGATCTCATAGTAAAACGGGATCACCCCATCGTTTTTGTAGAAGGTGATATTGAACAGCCGCTCCATGAGGGCGGTTTTTCCCATTTTGCGGCGGGCCAGTATGGCGGTACTCTGGGATTTTTTTCCCTTGATATCGTTGATCCATTTGAGAAAATAAGCCAGTTCTTCTTTTCTCCCCGTAAACAGGTCCGGGCTGCCAATTCGTTCTTCTAATGCATAGTCCATGCTTTTTATATACCATAAATAGGAGAAAATATCAAACACCAATCTACAATCTACCCGGAAGGTTAAACCGCTGTTCTCATCAAACAACAGACGTACTTCCGCCCTATTTCCCGAAAGGCCCATCACAAGGGCTAAACCATTTTCAGATGGTTATTCCCGGGATTTTTTTCAGTTACTATAAACCACTAAAAACCACTATAAATTACTATAAATTGGTATAAACCAGTCACGTTTTCGTCACGTTCGCTTTGGATTGCTAATTGCTAGAGGAAGAGTTCTCTTAAATTTCTCTATGTGGGATACAGTGCAACAGGCAAATGGCTATTCCTACTTGGCAACAGACAGCCTTTAGCCTTTCAATTTTTTTAGATAAAGGAGCACATTCTTGTCTTGTCTGTCCTTTTATTTCCTCAAAGTTTCTTGATTTGTGACAAAATTGGCTGTGCAATGTGCAATTTTTGTCTAAACCCCTTTCATAAAAATTTAGATAACCTGGCTTTTAGTCCTTTCTTGATGGCCCGTTTCTTCCACATGAAAAAGAGCATATAAAAAAAACCTACATATGGTATGAAGCGAATAATATTAGGCACATTCAGGTAATTTGGATAATAGAAGAGATTCTTTTCGATATCAAATTCAAACTTTTCGAGAAGGCTAATTATATTAACTTCTTCAGGTGTGCCCTTCAAATCTTCGCAAATAAGAAAAAGTGCTGAATCCTTTTTTTGTGAATGACTCAAAAATTCTAATTCAGTTATGTGATTTTCCGATAATTCTGATATATCTGCTATTATACAAGAGGCATTTTTAGATAGCTCCTTAAAAGTGTTAAACCAATTTTGCTTCCCTGCATAACTAAATTCAATTTCGTATGAGAGAGGATTTAGTATTCTTTTATGGATTGGAATATCGAATATACTGATTGCTTGAAAAAATAGAGTACTTCGAAAATATGAACTCGAAAGGGTGACAAGATGCCCCCGTTTACCTATAATTCCAGATATAATAATTGGAAACCTATAATCTCCACCCGTTTTGAACTTTCTCAAGAATAATATGTTTTTTTTTGGTTTCTCTCTTTTTTGGTTAGGTTTGGTGAATTTGTATAAAACGATTACCAAACTTATAAAGCTCCCCAAATAAAATGTATCTAGTATTAAAGTCATATTTAACATTAACATCTTTATGTATTGGTCATTGTATTGTTCCTGAATTTGAGAATTCACAAAAAGTGGTAAAAAAGAAAGTAATATATAGGAAGCAAGAAGAAGTGCAAAAGCAATATACCTTATAGCTATTCTCTTAATTTTGAAATTCAAAAACATATTGTAACTCAGATTTATAAAGAAAATTGTATAGAAAGGTAGGAAGACTACATTAAAAATAACAGAAGGTAGAATGGACCCAAAAAATGTCAATTTTTAATAATATTATTAAAAATTCGATAGGGAAATGGAACAAAGGGGAAATAAAGGCACAAAGTAGCCATGTTAAAAATATTCGAAAATCAATCATTTTAGCATCAATCTGTCTTCCATTTTTCATTTTATTTCCTCCTTATTACCCTCCTTATGAAGTGCTCATTCTTTTAACCTCTTAAACCCTACTAACTCAGATGTCCTCCATTTAACTATCGCCGGTCTTTCCCGGAAGATTTCTTTTTACTTTAACAGAATGAAAATTTCAACTGCCTGATCAGAAAAGAAATCAGTCAAGTTTTTCTCATTTTTTGTTAGGAGCCTCTGCTATATGTTTTTCTTGCCGCCACAGCAGCATCCAATCTTCTATGCACCAGAGAAACCAGAGATAAAATATCTAAAGCATCCTGTTCTTCAATTTTCCATGTTATTTTGGGGGCATGTGCCGTAGTATTCCTAAAAGTTCCAAACAGACTTTCAGCAAATTCATAAAACCTTTTTGTTCGCTTTGTTCACTTTCTGTTTGTAAGGTGTTCAATGCTAGATGAGGGATGTTAGATTTGAATGAAAATGCCTCATCCACTAATGTCGAACCATCACAAGTTAAACCCGTTTTCCTTCGTATTTTCTCTGCAACGCTCTTTGTAGCTTCAAATACGGCATGGAAATAATTATCAAAAAGCAATTCTTCTTTACAAAATTTCAATACGTCTGCATGAACATTTCGGTTTAAAAGGCTATCTCTAAGCTTGCTAGCACGGGCAGCGGCTTCGCTAAGTGTTGATGCTTTTTGTATTCTTCCTAACTTCCCGTCTTCGCCAAGAGATAAACCTTCAAAGCTGAGTACCTGATTTAACTTATATCGATTAGATGAAAACCACTCCTGTTTATTAAAATGTCGTGCGGGATTCATGGCATTTTGTATAAAAACGCATACGTTATTTGAGCAATCATCTATCTCTTGTTTTTGTTTTAGAGCTTCAAATAATCTCTTCCACTTGGTTATCCCTGGATTAGGGTCTGGAATTCTAGATTCGCTCAATAATTTTCCAATCTCTGAACCTGTGAATCCCTCAGAAGTATCACCTAGTATTTTCGATATCGATTCAATCACACTCAAGTCAAATTTTTTTAATGCTGTCATATCTTTTTACATTTTTAAAGGGGGATATTAAAAATAAGCTCCCGCCCTTTGGGCCTTACCTTACCCTTTTTCTCCCAGCCAACTCAAATATTCTCCATGTAATCATCTCCGGTCTTTCCCGGAAGAATATTATTTACCACACCTTGAGAAAGAAAGTCAACCCCCATTGCACACTTTTTTAAAAATGAGTATTTTTACCTATACTCCTCCTTATGTTGTTCTTCAAAATTCCATGAATTTATCTGTCGAGACTTGCCACTCCCCAAGCTACTGATTATAACTTTCTAACCCGCCAATTCAATGATATTCGACTCGTTTTCCGGCACTTCAAAGATTTCCATTGCCTTGCTTTTGTGTTCCGTTGTTATTGTCAAATACCGGGATGTGGTGGTAATGTCCTTGTGGCCGAGAATTTTTTTGAGCGTGTACAAGTCACCGCCGTTCATCAGAAAATGCGAGGCAAACGTGTGACGAAGGTCATGAAACCTCATGTCATTTATCCCTGCTCTTTCCAACGCACTCTGGCATCCTCTCTTTAAATCCATATAAGGTTTCCCGGTTTTGGGGTTTTCAAGGGGACGGCGTCCCCACCCTATAGGATTTGTTTATTGCAGTTGAAGGGAACCAGTCGGGAAAATTTTGTTTTTTGAGTGTTTTTTCAGAATATTAATAAATATATACCGGCCGCCGTTCCTGGTAAGGTTGAGTTTGGGCAACAGTTCACGCAGCGACCTGGCAAGATCAGATCCCGTTTACATTGAAAAAGGTACCAAGTAGATGCGTACTTGGTACCTTTCCTACTTCTCAAAGCAAACTAACATCATCTTGTGAAAAGTTCTTTTTGATTTTTTGGCGGCAAAATGGTAAACTATTCCCTTATGAAGGAGACAGCGGCACATGGCTTTACCGATTAATATTGAAGATTTGATTACCGGGAGAACGGTTGAGTGGGAGAGGATCGAGTTTAAAAAAGGCTGGAACCCGGTTGGCGTTTTGCACAGTATCTGTGCCTTTGCCAACGACATCAACAATTGGGGAGGCGGGTATATTGTGATTGGGATCGAGGAGGAAAAAGGCCGTCCGGTGTTGCCTCCAGCAGGTCTTGATATTGTTGAGATAGATGAAATCCAAAAAGAACTTTTAAACATGTGCAACCGATTAAAACCCCACTATTTCCCCATTGTGGAACCAGTCCTTTTCAAAGACAAGCATATTTTGATTATCTGGGTACATGGTGGGCAGAACCGTCCGTACCAATCACCGATTTCATTGGTAAAAAAGCCGGAGTATGCTTATTATATTAGGCGGTTTTCCAGTACCGTAAAAGCAAAGATCGACGAAGTAAAGGAACTACTCTCGCTGGCGGGTACGATTCCTTTTGATGACCGAATACACCATGGTTCGGAAATTGCCGATTTGAAATTGACCTTGATCCAATCGTATCTGCACGAAGTTAGAAGCGCCTTGTACAAAAAGGCGGCGGATATGCCTTTTGAACAATTATGCAGGCAGATGATGATTGTAGATGGAGCAGACGAGTATACCAAACCCAGGAATGTGGGACTTCTGTTTTTCAATGACAAACCGCAGACATTTATTCCCATGTCTCAAATTGAAATCGTTCAATTTCCCTCCAGTCCGAGCGGTGACCGGTTGAATGAGAAAATCTTTCAAGGTCCAATCGATCATCAGATAAAGAGTGCTCTAACACATTTAAAAAATATGTACGTAAAGGAGTTTGTGCGAAAAGTACCGGACCGCGCCGAAGCCATCCGTTTTTTTAATTACCCATATGTAGCATTGGAGGAGAGCGTCGTCAATGCCATGTATCACAGGAGCTATGAGATCAAGGAACCTGTAGAAATACGGGTCCATCCCGATCGGATAGAGATTTTGAGTTTCCCCGGCCCGGACCGGTCGATAAAGCAGTCGGACATACAGAAAGGGGTGTTGGTTGGACGGAGGTACAGGAACCGAAGGATCGGGGAATTCTTAAAGGAATTGGAACTTACGGAAGGACGATGTACGGGGATTCCCAAAATAATAAAGGCCATGAAAGACAACGGTTCACCACCTCCTATATTTAAGACTGATAATGATCGGACTTACTTTGTCACCATATTAAATATTCACCCCAAAGCGACCAACGAGTCGGAGGATGGACAGTCACTAACTGAGCGGGAAATCAAAGTTTTGAAATTTTGCCGCGAAACACCCAGGAAACGGAAGGAAATATTAGAATATATCGGTTTGTCAAATAAATACGAAAATTATAAGAGGCATATTGCTCCATTGGTTTCTAAAGGACTTCTTGTGATGTCTAATCCGGAGAACCCTAAAGATCGGAACCAAAGCTATGCAATTACCGGTCCCGGCAGACAGGCGGTTACATAAGGGGCTAAGAAAAAACACCATTATAAAAAGTTATATGGCAAATTTTAAGAATTCTATAGGGATAAGTAAGGGGACAAGAAAATGAAAAGAGAAAAAATTCTGCCAGTCACTTTTTAGTCACATTTTGAGTATTATTCCTGTTTTAAGAATTCATCCAAAATATCAAAACATAGATTGGAAAAGGAAATTCATTTTACGATTGAATCTAAAGTGATTGTTCTCATCAAACAAAAGTCATCGGTTCCTGGTTCCTGGTTCCTGGTTCCTGGTTCCGGCAGGGAAAGCATTAAGATAAGACTTAAAAAGAGTTAAGCTAAGTGGGCATTTAGCAGTGGGCAACAGCCGGCACCTAGGGCACGCAGCGCTTTTAACTTTCTGCCTACTGCGTAAACCAGCCGAGCCAGGACCGAAAATCATTGACTGCTTCTTCAATTGCCCGGGAACTGAAGGTCAGTAAACATCATCTCTCCCGCAAAGAAATGTAAAGATAACCGGTCATGGATGATGAGCTGTCTACTCTTTTTTAATAGACGACTATACTCGATGGTAAGCCGTCTACTCTTTTTTAATAGATGGCTATATGTGATGATGAGCTGTCTACTCTCTTTTATATAGCTGTCTATACTCGATGGTGAGTCGTCTACTCTTTTTTAATGGATGGCTATACGTGATGATTTTTTTGCCTGGCCCCGTTTTCCTTGCAATATCAGGTTTTTTGGCTTATAATAAACCTATGACAGAAATGAATGCAGCAGCACATACCGGAACGAAGCGCCGGCCTGCTCGATACATCTATTACATTTTATTTACGGTTTCCGGTTTTTCAGGTCTTATTTACGAATCTATCTGGACCCATTACCTGAAGTTGTTCCTGGGGCATGCGGCATACGCGCAATCCCTTGTTTTGGTTATTTTCATGGGCGGTATGGCACTGGGCGCCTGGGGGATTTCCAGGTATAGTCTTAAAATACGCAACTTATTAATCGGCTACGCATTGGTCGAGCTTATTGTCGGCGTGTTGGCCCTCCTGTTTCACCCGGTGTTTGTAAAAGTGGTGAACCTGGCGTACACATCACTTATCCCCAACATAAATTCGCTATCCAATATCAACCTTATGAAGTGGACCTTGGCGGCACTACTGATCCTGCCGCAGTCGGTTTTATTGGGGACGACCTTTCCGTTGATGAGCGGCGGTGTGATCCGTCGTTACCCGGATCAACCGGGCAGGTCTTTGGCGATTCTTTATTTCACCAACAGTCTTGGAGGAGCCGTTGGTATCCTGGCTTCCGGTTTCCTGTTGATCGGCCGGGTCGGCCTGCCCGGGACTATTGTTGTCGCCGGGATACTGAACTTATTATTGGCCGTTGTCATTTGGTCTGTAAGCAGGAATAACGAGACCGCCGGTTCACAGTTGAGCACTGCGTTTCCAGTCGCACCTAGCGGTGGGTCACCATCCAAACTACTCTCTGGTTTTCTTTTGGTGGCGGCCCTGACCGGTACCGCATCATTCCTGTACGAAATCGGCTGGATACGGATGCTGTGCCTGGTGCTGGGCAGTTCTACCCATGCCTTCGAGTTGATGCTGAGCGCCTTTATCCTGGGTTTGGCATTGGGGGGTTTTTTTATCCGGCGCAGGATCGATCGATGTGAAAACGTCGCTAAAACGTTAGGTTTCGTGCAATTGACTATGGGCGGCCTGGCACTGCTCACCTTGCTGGCGTACGACCAGACTTTCAACCTGACCGGCATGGTAGTCAAAGCACTGCCCAAAACCGACCAGGGGTACCTGCTTTTTAATTTTTTCAGCCACGGCCTGTCTATGCTGATCATGCTGCCCGCTACTATTTGTGCGGGTATGACCTTGCCGTTGATCACTTACTTTTTGATTTCGAAGGGATACGGGGAGAGTTCCATCGGCCGGGTGTACTCTGCTAATACCATCGGTGCCATCGTGGGGGTTGTGCTGGGAGTTCACGTCATCATGCCGGCGCTGGGATTGAAAGACGTCATCACTATCGGCGGTACTATCGACATCGTGATAGGACTATGCCTTCTGTGGTACGTCAAATCCCATTTTAACCGGCGCAAATGGGCCGCTGCCGCCGCACTGCTGGTGGGATTTATTTTGATAAGTATCTTTTTTATCCGGTTCGACACCTATAAAATGTCTTCCGGGGTTTTCCGCTCCGGCGATCTCAACACAAGTAACACCGAAATTTTGTTCCACAAAGACGGGAAAACCTCCTCCGTTGATGTGATGAAATATGTCCTTAACCGGAAAGAAAATAGAAAAGGCATCGCCATCAGTACCAACGGCGTGTGTGTCGGGAACCTCAGTGCCGACGAATCTCACACTATAAGCGAAGACAACCAGATCTTGTTGGCGGCCATCCCGTTGTCCCTTCATCCCGGTGTGCGTAAGGCAGCAACTTTTGGCATGGGCACAGGGCTGACCGCCCATGTGTTGCTCACGGACCAAAATCTCGAAGAGCTGGACATCATAGAAATCGAATCCGCTGTCATCGAGGGGGCAAAGGTCTATGGCGAACGGGTTGCCAATACGTATAACGACCCTCGTTCCCGTATACATATCGAAGACGCCAGGGCCTTTTTTTCCAGCGGGAAAATAACCTACGACCTTATTGTCGCAGACCCCACCTACCCATGGGTCAGCGGTGTGGCGGGGCTTTTCTCCCGGGAATTCTACCGTTTTATCAATAACCATATCAATGAAGACGGACTGTTCGTCCAGTGGCTTCATTTGTATCATATCGATATAAATTTGGTGGCTTCGGTTATAAAGGCTGTCTCCGAAAATTTCGCGGACTATGCCATCTATTTTACCAACGACAACTATATTTCCATCATTGCCGGTAAGCGTCCCATTGCGCCCCTGGCTGACGGCAACGTATTCGATATCCCGGAACTGCGAAACATGCTGGCGCGTATCGGTATCTATAGAAAAGAAGATTTGCAATTGCATAAATTGGGCAGCAAAAAAAACCTGGATCCCTTGTTTCAATCTTACGATATCCAGGTCAATTCTGATTATTTCCCGGTATTGGATTTGGGGGCGGTAAAAGCCCGTTATATGAATGCCGATGCCCGTGAACTAATCCGGCTGCGTACCATCGCCTTACCGCTGGTGGAAACCCTGGAAAAAGACCCCACTCCCCGCCTGTCCAGGTTCGGCACCAAACCGATCAACTCTATCGCCGATAATGCCGCCCAGGGGATGGCTATTTACCAATATTTCCGCTCTTTATTAGACCCCGGGTATTTCCCGGAACTCACGATGAACGAAAAAACCAGTGAAATTGTCGCGGTCATCCGTACCATGCATAACAAATCACGATTTAACCGGGGCAAATGGGAAAATTACCTGGTCCGGTTGATGCGGCTGACATTGCCATACCTGTCACCCGGGGAGATGGCGGTTATCTGGGCCGATATCGATGCCGCGGGAATCTCAAGCAACTGGACTGATCTATTTAAAGCACTGGGTAACCGTGATTTCCAACAGGTTACCCGTTTATCCGCGACCATGTTTCCCGGCAAGGTTATCAAATCGACTCCTACCAACGATTATCTATTGACAACAGCCATGTTAGCCTTCATTGCCGTCGAACAACCAGGTTCAGCCGTAGACCTATGGAATCGTTACGATAATAAAGAAACACCGACACTGGCACTCCGATTACTGAGCGAGTTGGCAAAAGGGGTCGGCGTGCCCGCCGGAGGCAAATAGAATAGAGGTATTAAAATGAAAAACAGCAAGAGTAAAAGTTCCAAAACCGTACTATTTATCGTTCTTGGTGTCATCCTGCTGGTGATTCTCTGGAAAGTAGTCGACATGATCCGGACCCCCGACTTTGCCAGCCTGGCTTCCCAATGGCATAAAGGCAAACAAGGAGAAGGAAAATTCTCTATCATCTATCCATTGGACGGGACGGTCTTTCCACCGGGAATTACCACCCCTACTTTCCGCTGGGAAACGACGCTGGTTAAGGAGCAGCAGGTAAACGACTGGGCCATCGTGGTCAAAACAAAATCGGATGACCCCCTGGCCGGCAGTAAAGGGTTCACTGTATTCTCCCAGGGCAGCCCGAAGTGGAAACCTAAACCGGCTGTCTGGGACCAAATGAAACGCCAGTCGAGCGATAATGACTTGCAGTTGACCATCCTGGCAATAAACCCCGGCCGCGATAAAATCTTTGCCGGTGATGTCATCACTATTCGTACAGCAAAAGATAAAGTGGGTGCACCAATTTTTTACCGGGACGTGCCCCTGCCCTTTAAATACGCTTATGAGAACCTGGAACGTATCCGCTGGCGGTTGGGCGACATCAAATCGCATAGAGCCTCCAGGGTAATCTTGGAAAACCTTCCCCTTTGTGCCAATTGTCACTCTTTCACCCCGGATGGCGCTGCGTTGGCAATGGACGTGGATTATGCCAATGATAAAGGCTCTTATATGATCGCTGCCGTCCAAAAAGAAATCGTCATGACACCGGACAAAATCATTACCTGGAGCGATTACAAGCGGGAAGACGGCCAGGGAACCTTTGGTCTTCTGTCCCAGATTTCACCGGACGGCCGCTACGTCGTCAGTACCGTAAAAGACCAGTCTATATTTGTGCCCAAAGATGATCTCTATTATTCGCAATTGTTCTTTCCTATCAAGGGCATACTGGTGATCTACGACCGGCAGGAAAAAACCTATCGCGCGCTTCCCGGCGCCGATGATCCCCAATATGTCCAGAGCAGTCCCAACTGGAGCCCGGACGGGAAGTATATCTGGTTTGCCAAAGCTAAGATGTACTATTCCGAAAAAGCGGAAAAATCCAAAAGCGCGGTAATGCCTACTTCCGTGGCATCGGAGTTTATCGAAGGTAAACGCGGGTTTCAATACAGCCTCTTTCGCATCCCTTTTAATGATGGAAAGGGCGGCAGCGCCGAACCGATTCCCGGTGCCTCCGACAACGGCATGAGTAACTATTTTCCCCGTTTCTCACCGGATGGGAAATGGGTGGTATTTACCCGGGCCAAAAACTTCATGCTGCTGCAGCCTGACAGTAAACTCTATATCATGCCCGTCGAAGGTGGAACTCCCCGCTTGATGAACTGTAATACCCCTAATATGAACTCCTGGCACTCATGGTCACCCAATGGCAAGTGGCTGGTGTTCGCTTCCAAATGGTTGGGGCCTTACACTCAATTGTATCTGACCCACATTGATGAAAAGGGTAACGATACACCGCCGGTGTTACTGGAAAATCTTACTATTCCCAACCGGGCCGCCAATATTCCCGAATTCGTCAACTTGCAAGACCGGCCGTTTGAAAAGCTGGTAGACGATTTTACCGATACCGGCAACTACAACTTACGGATCGGTGTGGATAAATTTTTCCGCAACGACATGGAAGGCGCCATCAAAGCTTACAACAAGGCGCTGGCACAATCGCCGCTCAACGCTGGTATCTATTCCAAAAGGGGTGACGCACGGGCCAAATTAAAAGATTTTCAAAAGGCTGTCGAAGATTATGACAGGGCCCTGCAATTGGCCCCCAACTATTTCCAGGCCTACCGGGGCAGGGCAGAGGCCAAAGCCGGGTTGAGAGATTATAAAGGTGCTGTCGAAGATTACAATATCGCCTTGCGGATGAATCCCAAAGACAGCCAATTGTACGTCCTCCGTGCCATTTCCAAAGCAGAATCCGGGAATTTACAGGGGGCCATCGCCGACTTAACCGAATCCCTACGCCTAAAACCTAACGCCAAAATTTACAATCGCAGGGCCGATGTGAAAGCACGGTTGAAGGATTTCAACGGGGCACTTATGGATATAAACGAAGCCATCAAATTGACCCCCGACGATCACGTCCTTTATAACAACCGGGGCGTGTTGAAAGCCGATTCCGGCGACCTGGAAGGTGCTGTCGCGGATTACACCGAATGCATCAAGCGGAACCCTGATTATGCCCTGGCTTACAAAAACAGGGGCGGTGACCTATTTAAAATGAAAAAGTACAGCGAAGCCCGTGACGATTTAACCAAAGCCGTGGAACTCAACCCGAAGGACGTTGTTTCTTACTCTATGCTGGGTGAAGTGAAATTCGAGCTGCGGGATTTCCCCGGTGCCATCAAAGCCTTTGATGAGGCTATCCGTTTGAACCCCAACTCCGCGGACGACTATTACAAACGGGGCATGGTAAAATTGATATTGCGATACAGAGAGGGAGGCTGCGCCGATTTGCGTAAAGCCCATGAACTGGGTTCTATAAAAGCAATGCCCCAGATCCGAAAATACTGCGGACAGTAATTTTGACATTTTGCAGCGATTCCTTGAATCCAGGTGAATCCAGGGACGGAACTTTGGAATTTGGATTTTTTGCATGGCGACTTTTTATCCAAAAGGTTTGCTAGCTAGCGGAAAGGTTCTGCTAGCTAGCACAAGAGTTGTGCTAGCTCCCCCAAAAGCTGAGGCAATTGTCCCAGGGACTGAGGAATTTTCCTCAATAGCTGGTGAAATTGTCTGGAAGGTTGGGGAAATTGTCCCATGGGTTGGGAAAATTTGGTTTTCCCCTTCTTCGCTTCCTCGCTTCCGCGCTTCACACTGCCCCCTGCTCCCTGCCCCCTGCTCCCTGCCCCCTGCTCCCTACGCTGTACGCTCCCTCTCTCCTCCGCCGGTCGTCCCGGTTTCTAGGAGCTTTTGAAAAAATTGGCACACAAAGAATTCACTTTGCCACTTATGGTTTTCCTTCTGTTATGAATAAAAGGGGACATAAAAGGGGACATGCAAGAAAAATCTTTCTCTGTGTTCTCTGTGGCTCTGTGGTGAAAAATAACTGCTGAACTTGAGAATAATGCTAGATAATACTATAATATATAACTTTAAAAATGGCTGCTAAGAACATGAAGTTTTATAAGTTGCTTCTTCGTGTTTCTTCGTGTCCTTTGTGGCTAAAATACAAAAAGGAGGAAAATATGACTATGGAAGCCATAAATCCGGCAACGGGCGAAGTAATCAAAACCTATGCCACCATGACTGACGACGAGGTGAAGAAAGCCATTGCCGCCAGTCATGAAACATTTCAATCCTGGAGGAATGTACCTTTTTCTGAGCGGGCACAATTAATGAAAAAAGCAGCCCGGGTGCTGCGGGATAATGTGGATGAATACGCAAAACTGATGGCCCTGGAGATGGGAAAAGTCATGAAAGAAGGCCGCGCAGAAGCGGAAAAATGCGCCTGGGTCTGCGACTATTACGCAGAAAACGCCGAGGAGTTTCTAAAACGTGAAACAGTTCAAACCGATGCCTCAAAGAGTTTTGTCTCTTTCCAGCCACTGGGAGTGGTGCTGGCAGTGATGCCCTGGAATTTTCCTTTCTGGCAGGTATTCCGGTTTGCTGCCCCGGCCCTGATGGCAGGGAACACCGGTGTACTGAAACACGCTTCCAATGTGCCCGGGTGTGCATTGGCCATCGAAGAAGTTTTCCAAAAGGCAGGTTTTCCTGCCCCTGCGTTCCGCACCTTACTGATCGGAAGCAAAGCCGTGGCAGCCGTGATTGAAAATCCCCTGGTTACCGCTGTAACCCTTACTGGCAGCACACCCGCAGGAAGAGCAGTGGCCTGCAAATCCGGGGAAATGCTCAAAAAAACCGTGCTGGAACTGGGAGGCAGCGACGCCTACGTGGTGCTGGAAGATGCCAACGTAGAAGAAGCTGTCAACACCTGTGCCTTCAGCCGTCTGATCAATGCAGGCCAGAGCTGCATCGCGGCCAAACGTTTCATCGTCGTAGAACGCATCCGCAAAACTTTTGAAGAACTGTTTGTTAAAAAAATGGCAGCACAAAAAATGGGAGACCCACTGGAAGAAGGCGTTACCGTGGGGCCGCAAGCGCGGCATGACTTGCGGGATGAACTCCACTATCAGGTGGAAGAGAGCATTAAGAAAGGAGCTACCTGTCTCTTAGGCGCTCAAATCCCGGACAGCAAAGGCGCCTTTTACCCACCCACGGTGCTGACAGATGTCAAAAAAGGAATGCCCGCGTACGATGAGGAACTGTTCGGCCCTGTGGCGGCGATTATCCCGGTAAAAGATGAAGCCGAAGCCATTCGTGCTGCCAATGATTCTGTGTTTGGACTGGGTTCGGCGGTATTTACCCAAAACCTTGAAAAAGGAGAACAATTGGCGGAACGGGAGATCCAGGCAGGCAGTTGTTTTGTCAACACCTTTGTGCGTTCTGATCCGCGTTTACCTTTTGGCGGTATTAAGGAAAGCGGATACGGGCGCGAACTCTCCCATTTCGGCATCAAGGAATTCGTCAACATAAAAACAATATTTATAAAGTAGCCCTGCTGCGAAAATAACCTTTTTTCGTAAGATGAATTTGATCGTAGGGGTTTGATTCATCAAACCCAGCGGGTCAATTGTTCAGTAAATAGCATTTTTTTCTCTGTGTCCTCTGTGTTCTCTGTGGCAACATTAGAATTGCTGCAAAAAATTTAAAGGTATTGATTTTTATAATGTTGTATGATACCTTTAAAGCTAATCATATTTATGTTATTAATGGAGACTTGTGATGAAAAAAACGAAAGTTAATAAGGCGCATTATGTTCTGAAAGGGAAAATGGTGAATTTTTTCCAATGGGATTTACCGGTTCAATACACGGGTATCAACGAGGAACATAATGCTGTAAGAACCACGGGTGGCATTTTTGATGTCAGCCACATGGGAGAAATCCGCTGCAAAGGTCCACAAGCCCTGGACGCGGTTCAATATGTAACCGCCAACAATGTGGCCAAATTAAACCCGGGTAGAATCCATTATACCGGGTTACTGACGGAAAAAGGATGTTTTGTCGACGATTTGCTGGTCTATATGATCGCTGAAAACCACTATTTCCTGGTGGTCAATGCTGCCAATACCGATAAAGATTTTGGCTATATGAAAGAAAAAACCAACCCCTTTGATGTGGAAATCACCAATGAAAGCGATGATTACACACAAGTGGCTATCCAGGGTCCCAAAGCGGAAACATTGCTCTCCGCGTTTACAGATATAGACCTTACAGCTATTACATACTATCACTTTACCTTTGGCAAGGTCAACAACATAGAGGCTCTTATATCCAGGACCGGGTACACCGGTGAAGATGGATTTGAAGTTTACGTTCAAGTGGACGAAGAAACCGCTTCTGGTCTTTTTCTTGATCTTGTGGAAAAAGGTAAGGAACATGGGATTGTTCCTGTGGGGCTGGGTGCCAGGGATACCCTGCGGTTGGAAGCTGGCATGGCCTTGTACGGAAATGATATTGACGATTCCCATACGGTGTTGGAAGCCGACCTGGGATGGATTTTGAAATTGAAAAAAGGTGATTTTCTGGGAAGAGACGTGCTGTTGAAACAGAAAGAAGAAGGAATCAAACGGAAATTAGTGGGATTTGAACTGGTGGACCGTGGAGTTGCCCGTCATGGCTACCCGGTCTACGTAGACGGCAGCGAGTACAGCACCGTAACCAGCGGCACCTTTGCCCCATTCTTGAACAAACCCATTGGTATGGCCTATTTACCTATTGAAAAATGCGAAATCGGAACAGAATTCGAGATCGGAATTCGCGGCAAACGGGTAAAGGCCAAAGTGGTGGAAACTCCATTTTATAAACGAAATAAATGATGAATAGGAGGTAAATATGGATTTAAAAGATTTCAGGTTCACAAAGGAGCATGAATGGGTAAAAGTAGACGGTGATATTGCAGAAATAGGAATATCGGATTATGCTCAAAAAGAGTTGGGAGATGTGGTTTATGTAGAACTGCCCGCTGTTGGCGACAGCTTCGGCAGAGGAGACGCCTGTTCCAATATTGAATCGGTAAAAGCAGTCAGCGATATCTATGCACCGGTTTCAGGCGAAATAGTGGAAGTAAACGTGACTTTGGAAAGCAAACCGGAACAGATCAACCTGGACCCTTACGGCCTGGGTTGGATTTTTAAATTAAAAATCGAAGATCCTGAGGAATTGAATGACTTAATGAGCGCGGAAGCATACGACGAATACCTGAAAGGCATCATGGAGGAGTAAGGAGTAATGAATGAATTATTTTCCATTGACCGATTCTGACCGGGAAGAGATCTGCAGACTCCTGGGAATCAAAAAGACGAGGGAACTTTTTTCAGACATACCCCGGGAGAACGCGTATTATCCATTGGACGACATTCCCTCTGCCCTACCGGAAAATGAACTTATCGAGCGATTTAAAACCATTACCAGGAAAAATAAATGTTCCCATTACTTAAGTTTTTTGGGTGGTGGTGCCTATAACCATTTTACACCGGAAGTCGTGAAGCATCTCAGTCAGAAGGGTGAATTTCTCACCCCTTACACACCCTATCAACCGGAAGTCAGCCAGGGCAGCCTGCAAGCCATGTTCGAGTACCAGACCATGATTACCATGCTGACCAGCATGGATGTAGGCAATGCTTCTTTGTACGACGGTGGAACCGCTGCTGCCGAAGGGGCACTCCTGGCGCTGCGCAAAGCACGTAAGAAAAATAAAATCCTGGTGGCTAGAAACCTCCACCCCGAATACAGCGAAATCATTGAAACCTACCTGCGGGACCTGGAGGAATACAAAATCGACTATATCGACTTCATTCGGGAAACCGGGACCGTAAACCTGGAAGAACTGGAGAAAAAGGTTTGTGACGATTGTGCCGGTTTTCTCTTCCAGTCTCCCAATTTCTTTGGGGTGGTGGAAGACAGCAAAAAAATATCCGGAATCCTCCACAACAAGAACATCTACTCCATCCAGGTAGTGGTAGAAGCCATGTCCCTGCCTTTCCTGCAGCCTGCCGGGGCAAACGGTGTGGATATTGTGGTGGGAGAAGCCCAGAGTTTCGGTCTTCCACTGGGGTACGGGGGTCCTTACCTGGGATTCATGGCAGTTAAAGATGAATTTATCCGGCAAATGCCGGGACGACTGGTGGGAGAAACCGTGGATGCCGAAGGAAAACGCGGCTACGTACTGACCCTGTCCACCCGGGAACAACACATCAAGCGAGAAAAAGCCACTTCCAATATCTGCACCAACCAGGCCTGGTGTGCCCTGAGGGCCGCGATGTACCTGGCCGCCATGGGAAAAACCGGCCTGATGAAGATCTCCAAAATGAACCATCTCAATACCGCCTATTTTGTCAAAAAAATCGCCGCCTTCAGTCACGTCAGTATCACGTACAAGAAAAACTTCTTTAACGAAGTGGTGTTGGAGGTCAACCGGGAAAACATGGCGGTCGATGATTTTATGGATAAACTGGAAGAAAAAGGTATCCTGGTGGGGGTCCCGTTGAAGTGGTTCCATAAAGACTATGAATCTGCGATCCTGGTCAATTTCACGGAGCTGCATAAAAAAGCGGATATCGACACATTAATCGATGCCATCGGAGAACTGCAATGAATAGATTACCGGAATTGATATTCGATAAAAGCAAGGACGGCAAAATCGGTTATTCATTTTCCGGCACGGAATTTTCGGATGATTTGATTGCCCTGGACCCGGAGCAGCGGAGAACGGATATCGAGGATTTCCCCCAGTTATCGGAAGTAGAGATTGTCCGACACTATACCAATTTATCTCATTTGAATCACTCCGTGGATTCCGGGTTTTACCCGTTGGGCTCCTGTACCATGAAATACAATCCCAAAATTAATGAGAGAATTGCGGAATTACAGGAGTTTTCCGCCCATCCCTATTCCCCCCTTAAACTGGTGCAGGGAAATCTCGAGGTCATGAAAACCCTTGAGGAGTGGTTGATAAAGATTACGGGTATGGCAGGTTTTACCCTGGCACCGGCGGCTGGTGCTCATGGTGAGTTTGTGGGCATGAAAATCATCCGCAAGCACCTGGCCGGGTTGGGCAATCCCCGGAAGTTTGTACTGATCCCGGATTCTGCCCACGGCACCAACCCGGCATCGGCTCATTTTTCCGGCTACCGGGTCAAAGAAATACCCTCCAATGCAGATGGTATTATTGCTGTGGAAACCCTGGAAGAACATCTTGATGAAGATGTCGCTGCCCTGATGATGACCAATCCCAATACCCTGGGTATATTTGAAAAAAACATTGTTGAAATAGCGGAGGTGCTGCATAAAAACGGCTCACTGCTGTATATGGACGGTGCCAACATGAATGCCTTTATGGGGATCGTCAAACCCGGTGACCTGGGAGTGGATGTGATTCATTTGAACCTGCATAAAACGTTTTCCACTCCCCACGGTGGTGGTGGGCCCGGTTCCGGACCCATCGGGGTTGCCAAACACCTGGTGAAACATTTACCCGTACCGGTGATTTCCAAAAGAGGCGATCAGTACCATGCTTCTTACTTTAACGAAGGAATCGGGCGGGTAAAGAATTTCTATGGCAATTTCCTGGTATTGGTTCGGGCATTGGCTTACCTCATGGCCCTGGGCAAAGAGAACCTGAGAAAAGTAGCTGAAGATTCCGTATTAAATGCCAACTATATTCGTAAGCACCTGGAAGACTACCTTCATCTGGCTTACCCGTCCAAAACCCTTCATGAAGTGGTGTTTTCAGATAAAGGTTTGGACGTCAAAACCCTGGACATTGCCAAGCGGCTGTTGGATTTTGGCATTCATCCGTTTACTGTCTACTTCCCGCTGATCGTCCACGGGGCCATGATGATCGAACCCACGGAAACCGAAAGCAAAGAGAGCCTGGATGAATTTATCAACGCCATGAAAGCCATATTGAAAGAAGCCGAAGAAGATCCTGAGAAGTTAACCCGGGCCCCTCACACCACACCGGTAAGACGGCTGGATGAAGTACAAGCCGCCAGGCAATTGGTACTTAAATGGCAAAGAAAACAAATAAGGTGATTTAATTGAGCGTACAAGACATTATATTAAAATTACAGGAATATTGGGCCAACAATGGGTGTTACATTGCGTCCGGTTATGACAACGAAGTCGGTGCCGGTACGATGACGCCCGACACGTTTTTCCGGGTACTGGGTAAACAACCCTGGAAGGTGGCGTATTGGCAGCCTTCCCGCCGGCCGAATGACGGGCGTTATGCCCAGAATCCCAACCGGGTGCAGAAGCATAACCAATTCCAGGTAATATTAAAGCCCGTACCCCCGGATGGTCAAATCCTGTATCTCAGGAGCCTTCATTTCCTGGGGGTTGACATTCACACCCACGATATTAAATTCGACGAAGACAACTGGGCTGCCCCGTCGTTGGGTGCCTGGGGTGTGGGTTGGCAGGTAATGTGCGACGGCCTTGAAATCACCCAGTTTACCTATTTCCAGCAAGCCGGGGGCATCGAGTTGAACCCCAATTCCCTGGAAATTACTTACGGCATTGACCGGTTGGCTGCTTTTTTGGATGTGGAAGATTCCATTTACCACCTGGAATGGGGGAACCGGGTTACCTATTCGCAGCTGCGTACGGAAGAAGAGCGGCAGTTCTCCATCTACAATTTCGAATACGCCGACATCCAATTACTGCGGAACCTGTACAACCAATACCAGAAAGAAGCCACCCGCTTAGTGGCAGCCGATCTCTACCTGCCGGCCTTTGACTATGTTCTCAAATGTTCTCATACCTTTAATATATTGGATGCACGGAAAGCCGTATCAGTGGCTGAGCGGAATGCGTTTATGGCCACAATGAGAAACCTGGCCAACCAAATTGCCAAAAAATATATTGAAGCAACCGATGTGGAAAGCGAAAGCGAGGATTATAATGAGTGATTTTTTGTTTGAATTGGGAGTGGAAGAAGTTCCCGTTTCTGAGATCGAAACCACTCTAAATCAATTAAAGAATAAATTTCAAGCGAAGTTAGAGGAGAACCTGGTAGAATTTGGAAAAATCGAAACCGCAGCCACCAACAGGCGGTTCATGATTTACATCGGTCGAATTAATGAAAAAGCCAATGACAGCGAGGAACAGGTCAAAGGACCTGCCAGGCGCATCGCTTTTGATGAGAATAATCAACCCACTATTGCCTTACAGAAATTCCTTGAATTCAACCAGGTGGAGTTGGAGGACCTGACGGAAATAGAGACCAAAAAAGGCATTTACCTGGTAATTGAAAAAAAGACAGAAGGTCAACCAACATTTGAAATCTTAAAGACAATTATCCCGGGGATTTTGCAGGAACTGACCTTTAACAAAACCATGGTGTGGAATGCTTCCCGGGTCTCTTTTGTCAGGCCTATCAAGAATATCCTGGCTCTTTTTGATAACCGGTTGATCCCGGTGGAATTCGGGGGGGTCCATTCGACATTTTTTACTCATGGGCATATTCTCCTGTCGGACACTCCTATTGAAGTAAAATCCTTTCGCGATTACTGTGAAAAACTGGATAAAAATTTTGTGATAGCCCGGGAAGAGGAACGAAAACAGAAGATTATGTCCGAGATAAAAGACGTTGAAGAAGAGTTTAATGCTCGTGTAGGGCTGGACGACCGTATGCTGGAAGATTATTTATATGCGAATGAATACCCGGTGGTGTTTTGCGGGGAATTTGCTAAAAAATACCTGGAACTGCCGGCCGAAATCATTTCCACGTTTATGATAAAAGAGAAGAAACTGCTGCCGGTGTTTGATCAGCAGGGTAACCTTTTAAACATCTTTGTGGGGGTATCCAATATCCCGGATGAGAGTCAGAATGTAAAGACAGGCAATGAGCGTGTGATTCGGGCAACCTTCGAAGATGCCAAATTTTTCTGGGACAATGATCGCAAGGATGATTTTGTCGGTTTACGGGAGCAGCTCAAGAATGTCACCTTCCACAAGGACCTGGGCAACTACAATGAAAAGACTGAACGACTTGCCTCTTATGTGGACCTCCTGGTAAAAGAGACAAAAAATGAACCCGTTTCACAGCCCCTTCAACGGGCAGCTCTCAATTGCAAAAATGACCTGGTCACGCGGATGGTGCGTGAATTCCCATCCCTGCAGGGCATTATGGGCGGACTCTACCTGAGAGAAAAAAAAGAACCGGAAGAAACCTGGAAGGCCGTTTACGGTCACTATGAACCCAAAGGGTTCCAGGCTGCCCGGTTAGAGCATTTGGGGGCCGGGATTTTATCCATCGCCGATAAAATCGATAATATTACTGCTTTTATCTCCAAAGGCATCAAAATCTCAAGCTCCAAAGATCCCTACGGCATTCGCCGCGATGCCAATGCCATCATTAAAATCCTTATTGACTTTAAACTGGATTTTAACCTGGATACACTGATCCAATTAGCCGCATCGAAATTCGCCGCTGAAGACGAACCGGATTCCCTTGCTGAAATTGTCAAACAAGTCAGAGAGTTGTTTTTTTCACGTATTGAGAATGTATTTAAGGACTTCTTAAAGCTCCGGTACGATGTGGTGAATGCGGTATTAAACACAGGAGACCTGTTCATCTATCAAATGTACCTGAGGGCTGTGGATACAGCCAAAATCGTTAAAACCGATTCCATCGAAGACCTGATAGCACTGCACAGGCGACTGAAAAACATCATAAAAGGCGCGGATTTATATGATATTTCCGAAGATGTCCTGGTTGAAGAGCAAGAAAGGATACTGCACGATATTTTCAAGGAGTCCAAAGTTAAAATTGAAACCATGTTGTCGAATCACCAGTACCTCCAGGGTTGTTCTGAAATTATGGAAATGAAACCCGTGATCGATAATTTTTTTGACAGCGTGATGGTCATGGCAGAGGATCAGAAGTTAAAGGAGAATCGCATTGCCTTGGTGCAGCAATTGGAACAACTGCTGTCCAAAATCGCCGATTTCTCGCTTATTGTTGAATAAGTTTTTAGCCACAAAGGACACGAAGGGGACACGAAGATTTTTCTTTGTGGTTCTTTGTGTAACTTAGTGGCTAAAAAAATAAGATGAAAAAGAAGGTTCTTTACGAATGTATTGAGTGCGGGTACCAGAGCCCGATCTCTTACGGCAAATGTCCCCAGTGCGATAATTGGGGTTCAATGGTGGAAGCAGCCGCTACTGCGGGCGATGCCGGGAAAGGGGGGCTCAGTCCACAAGCAAAGCCCGTCACCCTCAAAGAAATCGAAAATCTTGAAATCGAACGGCATATTACCGGCCTGGATGAGTTTGACCGGGTGTTGGGCGGCGGCATTGTCCCGGATTCCGTTGTGTTAATCGGCGGCGAGCCCGGGGTCGGGAAATCCACGCTCCTGTTGGAAGTATCCGGCATTCTTGCCTTCAAAAGTAAAAAAGTCCTGTACTACTCCGGTGAAGAATCTGCCATTCAAATTAAACTGCGGGCCAACCGGTTGGGAATAGACTCCGAAGATATTTTACTCCTTACCATGGGAACCCTTGAAGACGTACGAAGTTCTGTAGAAGACAAAAAACCTGATTTTTTGATTATCGATTCCATCCAGACCATCAACTCCAAATCCGGCCCCTCCATCTCCGGTTCCATCTCTTCCATGCGCTATGCCACTTCTGAAATCATCGAAATGGCCAAAACCAATCATGTCACCGTATTTATCATTGGTCATATCACCAAAGAGGGCCAGATTGCAGGTCCCAAAACACTGGAGCACATGGTGGATGCCGTATTGTATTTCCAGGGAGAGATAAAAACCGATTTACGCATCTTAAGGGCAGAGAAAAACCGGTTCGGTTCCATTGATGAAATCGGCATATTCCAGATGACCCACAAAGGCCTGACCTCCATCAGCGACCCGTCGCTGTTGTTTCTCCAGCACCGTCAGACTCCTGAATCTGGTATTTCTATTTTCCCTACCCTCAGCGGTTTGCGGTCTATTTTAATTGAAATCCAGGCGCTGGTTACAGAAAGTCCCTTTGTAGGTAATCCCCGGCGCATTACCGTGGGATTTGACCCGTACCGCATGTCCATGTTGATATCTATTATTGAGAAAAAATTAAAACTCCCCTTTTACAAATCCGATGTGTTTTTGAATATTACCGGCGGCATGACTATCCGGGAGACAGCCGGTGACCTGTCTATTATCTCTGCCTTGATATCCAGTTATAAAAATATTGTTGTACCAAAAGATTTGATTATTATCGGGGAAGTCGGGCTTACCGGGGAAGTCCGTCCTGTGACTTTTATTGAGAGCCGTATTAAGGAGGCAGTGCGCCAGGGGTTTGCCAGATTCATCTTACCTGCTGCGCAATCGGAGCTTAAAACCATTGATAATGTAACTCTCATCCCGGTTGAGAACCTTTACAATTTCTACAACAAGATAAAAAGTTAAGCAACAGGAGAGAGGCACCCTTCGGGCAATCTCTTATTTATAAAACTTCAATTGCACTTGAGACGTTTTATTGCATTTGGGACAACTGTATTCACCTAAAGTGCTAATCCCCGGTTCTTGCCAGGGTGTTTCTTTTAACGGTTTTTCATATTCGGAATGTTGACAGTGATTGCACTTTTGATAATAAAGAACGGTGTTTCCTTTAACATTCATTATTACACAACCGGACTGGGCCATAACTGGCATTGTTACCTCCTTAAACGTTAAGAATTTCCATTTTAAGCCGCCCGCAGCAACTTGTGCGTTTAAAGAACCTGACCGTAAATATTATCTTCGTCTTTAATCTTCTTACGTTAAGTTTGCGAATCTCCACCTTGATACAGGGTCGAATTTCTTATTCATCCACTTCATCGTAAGGCCAGACATATTTATATTCAGGATATTCTCCTTCGTCTGTTATTTTGGGTTCATATTTTCCGGTCCATTCCTGTTCTTTTTGTTTGCGCTCTTCTTCCGAGGAGTCGGGCAATTCTTCATAGCACACCATTTGGATCCATGCTCCCTGCATAAATTTCTTTATCCCTTCACCTTCAGGGTTCTCAAATATTTCCTTGACACGTTTACGTAGATTATCGGTTGACTCTACAAGCCTGGGGTGAACCGGGACTTTGTGGATGATGGCAAATATTCCGAAAACTGCCGGTGTTTCGGGAAGTTCTCCAAGGTTATCTTTTTTGTCGAGATTATAATCCTTGTGGAATATTTCCTTTTGTACGACATTTTCGTCGAACGTTGGATTCATTTTCGCTTTTTTTTCACTATAAATTGTCTTTTTCATTTTTACCTCTAGCCTTTGGAATTCATGAAAATTTTTTAAAATTTTTAACCGAGAAAAGAGAAGCAAAATTATAACAAAATTAAAACAATATGTCAAATATAAAAGCAGCAATTCTAATTTTGCCGTTTCAAGCAAGGGTAAACACAAGGTTTACCCCTACGAATGACCGAAAACGTTCATCAGACGTAGGGGCGAACCTTGTGTTCGCCCGGGCAGTCCACTTCTCGCAAGCTCCAGCAGTTGTTAGCGCCAGCACCAGCCTCAAGCCCCAGCTTTTATCTTTGGCTGGTGCTTGTGGTTTATGGCTGGGGCTCAACTGTCACGTACAACCAAATCGAAAAAGTACAACTTTAGTTGTACAAATTTTTAGTTTCATTTTCATACCAAATATACAACTTTTGGTGTATTGACAAATACTCGTTAATGCATTATATATTAATTACCCATTACAAGGCCCCAGGCCTTGGCCCTTGGCCCAAAAAAAATCTATGAGCACAGCAGTCAATCGTAAGAGAACAACTATTTAAAAAAAATAGGAGGTTTAATATGGGTAAAGAAAGAGAGTTTCCTTAGCGGTGTTTGTGTAAGTAACGGCCACCTATTTGGGGTGGCAGGTAAAACGTATCGCGCCTACTGGATCAGAATCATTGTCCAGGCTCGGTTTCCAGGGAACTCAATGCCTGGGATCTCCAGGTAAAAAGAAATGTTCAAAGACGTTCTCAATCGCGTGAGGAGTCACTGGTTCGGTATATGGGGAATTGATAAGGCGCAAAAAAATTATCTTTAAAATTTAAAAAAATTTGGAGGTGTTCACAATGAATAAGAAAAAATGGGTATTTATTACCCTGGTTTTCGTCGTATGCTGCTTTATGGCAACAAGTATCTGGGCAGCTAAAAAAGTCGACTTTTAC
>JABAOF010003300.1_pt2 | contig 41160 bp, 33 predicted proteins | sample 7062171 | NCBI WGS metagenome assembly JABAOF01 (sample SAMN14538628, study PRJNA623070) | marine sediment metagenome | biome: marine biome [ENVO:00000428]; feature: marine pelagic biome [ENVO:01000023]; material: deep marine sediment [ENVO:00002113] | place: India: Gulf of Khambhat ... | reverse complement strand
TAAAAGACGAAAAGCCCGCGTACTCTTTGCTAACTGAGCCACTTTACTCTTTGGGTCATTCAAATCCCCAAAGTAAATCGCTTCTGTGGGACAAGTCTGCGCACAGGCAGGAACATACTCATTTTCTTCTATCTCTCTGTTCTCTGCTCGAGCCTTTTCTCTAGCCTTTTGCAATCGATGATGACAGAAAGTGCATTTTTCAACCACGCCTTTATCCCGAATCGAAACATCCGGATTCAAATGATTCTCCATTTCCTCAGGCCATTCAGGTTTGAACCAGTTGAAATACTTAAGAGTATAGGGGCAGTTATTCGTGCAATACCGGCAACCAATGCACTGAGTATAAACCTGTGCAATCATTCCTTCCTCATTCTTATAAGTCGCTCCGACAGGGCAGACTTTAACACATGGCGGATTATCACAATGCATACACGGTCTGGGAACAAACCTGACTCGAAGTTCAGGGTATTCTCCTTCCATCATCGGCAAAATACTCATCCAAGAAATGATCCTTTTCCGCTCTGCCTCTTTCGGAGAAGAAAAAGGAATATTGTTCTCTGCCTTACACGCCACCACACAGGCCTGACAGGCCGTGCACTTATCTAAATCAATAACCATTCCCCACCGTGGCATTTTTCTCTCCTCAATCATGCTTTATAAATTTTCACGCGCGTGGAAAGTTTTACCGCTAACCCTGTAAGTTCATCAAAGTTTGATCCCAACAATTCTATGGGATTGACTCCCCTATCTTTGGCCCACTGGCCGAGAGCTTTATGCCCCAATCCATAGGGAACACTCACCACATCGGGCATAGCGCCAGCGTAGGTTTTTGCTTTAACACGCACTTTTCCATAAATAGACTCAATCCAAATGAGATCATTGTCTGCGATACCTAATTCAACAGCCGTTTCGGGATTAATCTCAGCCCAAGAATCCCAGGTCATATTGAGATGAAATCCCATGATTTCCTGAAACCAAGGTTGGTTCGCCTCGTATTCATTCTGTAGATTAAGGGGCTGATAAATGTGCAAATACAAGGGATAGTCGTTCTCTTCGCCCTGAAAATGCGGTTCCTCATAATGAGGCATAAAGACATCATCTCCTCGAGTGGCTATTTTGAGATTCTTTAATACAACATTTTTCCTATCTTCTTTGCTTTCTTTGATCTGTTTGGCGAGCGCCTCTACCTTCCTCTCAAATAATTGAGAGTAAAACTCAAATTTTCTGGAAGGTGTCTTGAACACAAAACTCCTCACCCCAAAATCATAGGCCGGATCCCACCAGCCTCCTTTTTTCAGTAATTCTTCCTTAAACTCGCTGGCAGAAGAGAATTGAGAAACCCACCAGCCGCGTTCCTCCAGAAGCTTCAACTGTGTTTCTTCAAATTGATCGGTGAAGATGATTCCCTTCCGTGCCCGAAACAGACTATCAATTTTGTACGAGAGAAAATCTTTAGAATTCTTCCACTGAAACTGCCTGGCGAAAGAGGCGCCCATTGTTTGAGCTAAGTCCAAAATGACGTCTTCGGTGGGCCGGGCATTGTACAGATTCTCAATCGCCGGCTCCCCCAACCCGACTATCGGCACTTTCGAAGCAGACGAGCTTTCAACATACTGCCACTTTTCAAGATAGGTCTTATCCGGAAGAATCAGGTCTGCGTATTGACTGCTTTCATCAATGAAAGAGGAAAAGCTGACTATAAAAGGAATTTTTTCAAAGGCTTCTCTATATTTCTCAGAATTCGGTGAAGAGAATAGAGGATTGGATCTATACAACAAGAGCAATTCTACGGGATAGGGTTTTCCTTTAAGAATGTTCTCTGGAATTTGAGAAGGGATAGAAGAGGCAAATGGGAATCGGCCTTGACCCGAGCCGTCTATTCGAGGCTGCTTGAGGCTTTTATTGGTCGCCTCATCCACAGAGATTCGAGGTAAGCCTTGAAGCGGAACATCTCTCTTGACTAAAACTCCCCCAGGCACATCTATACTTCCAACCAACGCATTCAAAGAATGAATGGCGAGCGCATTATACATTCCGTTTGAATATTGAGTGGCGTTATGGTCCATGACCGCTACAGCGGGCGTATCACTGGCGAATTCTTTAGCCAGGTTAACGATTGTATCCACAGATACTCCCGTGGCTTCTGAAACCATTTCCAATCTGTAATTATTCAATATCAAGCTCTTGAATCCAGAATGACTTTCTCCTTTTTTGTCCCTCCAGTCTTCAAAACCAAATGTAAACTTCTCGATAAAATTTCGATCATAAAGACTCTCTTTTATGATGACATAGGCAATTCCTAAAGCAAGCAGCCCTTCTTTGCCTGGCTCAATAGGAATCCATCTGTCCGAACGGCATGCTGTTATGGAAAACCGAGGCTCGATCTGAATTATTTTCGCCTTTTTGCCAGGCCGCTCTTGTCGTAAAAAAGCATACGCTCTCATGGATTGAACAGGCGACGGCCAGGAGGTTAAAAAACTGCTGCCAAAGGAAAGAATATAATTGCTGTTTTCGAAATCATAAGCCAAGGCTTTATCAATTCCTTGAGTCAGATTAAAAGCCGGAATAAGACTGTTATTGTTATCATTCCCAAAATGGTTTGGAGAACCGAATACTCTCATAAACCTATCGAAAATTTCATGAAGCATTCCGCTGCTTCTTTCTTCCAACAAAGCCAACTTGTGCGCTGCTCCTGATTTTTTCAATCCTTTTAACTTCGATCCCAGTATCTCCAATGCTTCTTCCCAACTCAGACTTTCCCAATTTTGAGAATCCCTTCCTCCTATCTTTCTTATCGGCTTCTTGATTCTGTCAGGATTGTAGAGTATCTGAAGCCCAGCCTGACCCACAGGACACAGCCTTCCTCTATTCACGGGATGGGCTGGATTTCCTTCAATTTTCACAGCTTTTCCATCGACAACTCTGACCAGTATTCCACATCCCCCGGGACAAGCTTGACACACGGATTGAACCCACTTTTCTACAGCCGGAGCCCATTTATCTTTCCTGACTGAGGATTGATAACCTTTTGTCGAACAATCAATGAGGGGTAAACTTAAGGCTGTTCCCCCAAGAATTTTAAGGAAATCTCTTCTTTTTAAGCCCATTTATTCATCCTTTTAAGACTATAAACACAAAATTATTCCATATAATTTATCTATGACAAGAAATGCAATCATTCGTCACATCTTCTTCTTCGTGACATTGCATACATTTTTTCATCGTTATGCGGATGGGTTTTGTGGGAGGTTTCGAACTTTCTCCAATATCTCCATGACAGATCGCACATTCAATTTCCCCCAAAACGACATGCCTCCTATGGGAAAAAAAGACATCCTCTGGAACCTGGTAAAGCCTTTGCCACTCAACCTCCTTTCCAGAATTGACATATTCGACAATTTTTTCTTCATTTTTGCTTTCTCCCATAGCTTCTTCATGGCAGCTCGAACATGTCTCGATACTCGGTTTTCCTGAAGACGCATGCTCTTGAAAATAAGGGTGGCAATCTAAACACTCCAAATCGTTATCCGCATGGATCTTGTGATTAAAAGCGACAGGCTGTTTCACTCTCCCCCAAACATTTCCAAAGATAATCATCGAGCCAAAAATGATCACATGAGTGCCTATAATAATTCCTATGATTTGTTTTTTGGAAATATTAATCTTTTTCATTCGGAATACCTTTAGAATTTCCCTTTAGCTTTAACGAAAGCCTTCCTCGCTTTTATCTTATTGTATCTTTTAGAAAAAGAAAGGTATAGGTTAAAACTAAAAAAAAATATTAAATATACTATACTTATAAATTCAATAGTCATTGAAATCCCAATTTTACTAAATGGAAGTAAATTTAGCAAACAAAAAATGACACATTGAAAAAGTCGTCAAAAAATTGATAATTAGGAAAGATAATAATTGTACAGATCAATGGATTAAATAAAAAAATGAAAGCCAACCTTGAATCACTCTGGAAAAAAGGAAAAAGTTTTCTTGGCGTCACCTACCCTATAATCGCTGGTGCCATGACCTGGATATCGGATAGTCACTTCGTATCTTCTGTCTCCAATGAGGGAGCCTTCGGCTGTCTGGCCGCAGGGAACATGGAACCATCACTCCTTGACCAGGAAATCAAGCGGACTCAAAAGCTAACTTCAAAGCCTTTTGCAGTCAACCTCATCACCATCGCTCCCCATTACAAGGACCATTTAGAAGTCGTCGTGAAAAACCATGTCCCGTTCATCGTGTTCGCCGGGAGTTATCCGCGACTGCCTGAAATCAAAATGGCCAAAGACAGCGGCGCCAAAGTTCTCAGTTTCGCCTCCACTGAATCCCTGGCGAAGCGGCTCATCGACATGGGGGTGGATGCCCTCATCCTGGAAGGGAGTGAAGCCGGTGGACATGTGGGACATGTGTCACTCGGAATCCTGCTCCAGCAGGTGCTTTTCAATGTCCAGGAAGTTCCCATATTCGTGGCCGGTGGAATCGCCACCGGAGCCTACATCGCTCACCTTTTGCTGATGGGTGCGGCCGGAGTCCAGCTGGGAACACTCTTTGTCCTGACTAAAGAATGCCGGGCTCACCCCAAATTCAAAGAGGCCTTCAGAAAAGCCAGGGCCAGAGACGCTGTGGCCACACCTCAAATCGGCTCCGAACTCAAAGTTGTGGCTGTTCGGGCTCTCCGAAACAAGGGATTTGAGGAATTTTCTAATCTGCAAGTCGAACTTATCCAGAAACGGAAGAAAAAGGAAATATCCCACACAGACGCTCAATACCAGGTTGAAAACTACTGGGTAGGAGCCCTGCGCCGCGCAGTCCAGGAAGGAGACGTCGAACTCGGCTCTCTGATGGCCGGTCAGAGTGCCGGCCTGGTCAACAGAATCAAGCCGCTTAAAGAAGTCCTGGCTGATTTAATCAATGAGGCAGAAGCGGAGCTGAAAAGGATTAAACATCAAATCCAAGATCTTTAGCCCTTTCCTTTTCCGATTCAAAAGACGCATAAGATGATTAATCTGTAATCGAGGTTGACTTCACAGGTCCCAACACATTTAAAAATCAGCAGAGCCAACCTAAAAAGCCGCCTTGATTACAGGATTGAGAATTGATAAAATTCTCAACCGAAACTAGGAGAGATAAAAACCATGATCATTGCCAATTTTGCTATATTTCCCACAAGCGAAGGGGCATCCGTCAGCCAATACGTCAAGGAAGCCATCAAAGTCATCGAAGATTCCGGGCTGAAAAATGAAACGGGTGGCATGTCCACAGTGATCGAAGCTCAAGACCTGGCTACTCTTTTAAAGGTCATAGAAAAAGCGCATGAAGCCATGGTGAAAATGGGCGCCCGAAGAATTCATATCGACTTGAATGTTGACCACAGACTGGACAAGGATGCCACCATCGACTCTAAACTCAAGGCTGTTGGGAAAAGATAATCGAAACATTCGCTCCTAATGAACGTGCTCAGTAATGCAGTAACATTTTTTAGATGTCATTGCGAGCGAAGCATGGCAATCTCTAAGAGAGAAATAATACTATTACAGGGATGAAGATATTCTTTTTATGAGATTGCCATGCTTCGCTCGCAATGACACTTTCANNAAAGCCTCGGAAGGGCCCAAAAAGCTGGAAAAACAATTCAGCCAAGGGAGAAACATCTAAGGAAAAATCAAAAAAGTAGCTTTACAAGACTATAGTTTGATTCCGAATTCAGTCTTTTTCTCTTATAAGTGGCCGAGTGAGACAGGTCGGACCCCCAGCTCCTTTCCGGGAAATCTCTTCTCCCTCGTATTCATAGACCTGAACCCCTGCCTCTTCGAGCAAACGCTTTGTCTGTGGATTCCCGGAGATCATGATGCATTCACCTGGCGAAACAGCAAGCACATTACAGCCCATCGTCTCGAATTCCGAATCCGGGACTTCGAGGAGGCGGATTTCCCGTCGGAGAAGCCACTCCCGAAAAGGCACAGGAAGAAGTTTGGGATATGCCACTGCCAGGTCGCGGCGGACAGGGCTGATAAGGGACATCAAATGCATGACATCTTCAGGGCCTTCCCAATGAGGGAGAGGAACCATCACACATTCGTCCACACTATCCGATGTGAGCTCTTTGAGCTGTCGGACACCCTCTTGGTTCGTGCGGTAGCCCAAGCCCACAGCGATTGTCCGCTCATCGATCCAAACCAAATCCCCGCCTTCCAGCTTTCCTTCACCAGTGATGGAACCGAGGGTGGGAATCCCCAGTTCTTTGAGTAATTCTCCGGCAGCAGAAGGTTCTCCCTGACGTTTTTCCTTCCCCATCCTGCACAACAGGGCTCCCTTATTCGTTATAATCAGAGAGTCATGGACGTAGATGGAATCAAGCCCGGTCCGGTCGTCCGCAGGTAGAAAATGGATTTCCGGGATGAATCTCTCCAGCAATCTCACGAACTCGTTATATTCCTCGACTGCCCTTTCAAAGTCAGGAGGATTTGTATAATTCAATTCTTTCCATTGCGCCTGGACGTTCTCCTGGCTCAAGAATGCATCCCTGGGGTGCTTGAGCAGGAGACGTTTGATCCGGTTGACTTCGGACTGGCTGCCAAATTTCATCGGTTTAATCTTTACTGCTTATTATAGCTTTAAAAATCAATCTTTTGTAGAAGATAGAACTTGTGCTCATACTCTTGCAAAAGAGGAGCCTCCCCATATTTTGTGTTGTAATGAGCTTTCAAAACGGACATATTAGAAACTGAGCATGAAAAGCCGAGAGAAGTTAATACACTTTATCTTGGAGGCAGAGAAAAGACAAGAAAAACAGTCAGAAGATGGTCCAGCAGATATCACCTGGACCATCATAAAAGCAGTAATGAATTACTTAATCTTTTCGAGTTTTTTCAGCTTTTCTTTAACACTTTTATTTTCCGGATCCAGATTAAGCGATTTTCTCAGACTTTCTATGGCTAATTCAATCTCACCCTTGGCTGTATAAGCATCGCCTAAAATGGCATATGCAGTGGAGGACTCGGGAAATACTTTAATGTGCAGTCTCAACAGTTCGACCGCTTCATCCAAAAAATTCATTTGGACGAAATTATTTGCATTGTTGTTGATCACTGACTCATGAAAGAAGTATGCATTCTGATTTGAAACCATATCTGCATATTTATCGATCACTGCCTTGGCCCCGGCAGGTGAATTCAAATCCATTTCTTGAACTGTTTGCATAATTTTTTCAAAGACAAATTCTTTGTTCTGAAGCTGCCTCCAAAATCCTTGAACAATGATTTGATGCTGACGCTGAAGCTCTGTCTCATCTTGATTCTTGGTTTTTGTAATGTACGAGAAATTACTCAGGGGAAAACGCTTTTGAATGGCTTCAAGACTTAATCCCTCCGCATTGGCTGTGCAAATCCCTTCCCACAGTTCTCTCATATAATCCCTGATGGCAGCTATCTCTTTTCCTGATAAAATTACTGTATGTCCTCGGACGGCATGTTTCAATTCATCCGGCTCGGCCAGGATGGCATCCAGGACTTCCAGCCACAGCGCGACATCCACTTTTCTCACATTCGAGCTGGTTCCCGGGAGAAATGATTTTGAAAAAGTATCGCCGATAATCAGGATTCCTTGTTCAGGGACATGGATGAAAATATCGTTATCAGAATGATAATTTCCAAAATAGTACAGATGAATAGTCATGTCTTTCAGGTCCAGGGTCATTCTGTCAGTGAACGAGAGCGTGGGAGGCATGACTATTTTGTCCTGTTCTATATCTGAAATGGCTTCAATATCTGCCAGTAATCGCTCGGCAGACCAGATCTGTTTATGTAAAATCTCGACTTGAGCGGAATCAGGAGGAAGGTCCTTCAATCTCGTCCTGAATTGATCGATTTGTCTTTTGAGTCTTTGTATTGCAGGCAGACTCAGGATAAACTCTTTCGTCCATTGCCTTTTTCTATTCTGCATAAGCTCTCGACACAGCTCATGACCGATAATGACTGCATCGGTAAAAGCATGATTTCCGACTGTATGATCAGGATGATCATGGGTGATGATGAGACAGGCGAAATCTTCTCTTTTGAACTCTTTTTCTATAATCTGTCTGATTTCCTGGGCTATGCTGAATGAGCCCATCGAGTCGACCACAACGATTCCCTTCTGAGTGGAGATGGCAGTGACCTGACAGCCAGAGGGGAGAGGAATGCCGGTTAAGACAATAACTTTTTCGCTGAGCCTTATCACTTCAGCAGGATTTTCATCCACTTGATAGGGAAAAGAGAGTGAGAGATGTAAAGGTATGAGTAAAAAAACGACTATGATTCGATAAGGTTTCATCTTATCCTCCTTATTCTTGGATGCACCTCTAAAGCCTTTCTTTGAGTAAAGATATTACTCATTACCAGAGGTAAATGATGGTCACGGATTGGTGTGAAGTCAATGGGAAAAAGGTCACATTCTTGTATAGAACTTTAGTCTTATCATTGGATTGAATAATAATTTTGAAAGTGAAAAGGGAATGAAGTTGATTTTTTACAAGAAGAGTTCTGACTGTTATCGATTATTCTTCAGAATAAGAATCCACTTGCATTCATTGATGGATTGTCTTATTTTATATGAACATAATTTTCTGCTATCGATTTATAGCTGAGTGCATACGCCATGTACCACATCATCATATCCTTATACGTTATTGCCTTTATCGTCGGTGTATTGGCCGCGTTTTATACCAATCAAATAAAAAAAGCGTATGCATTTCTCTATCTTCGGCCTCTTGGTCACTTTATCCTCTTTTTTAATGTAATGATACTGGTTTTAGCGGTTGCCAATTATGTCAAAACCAATCTTCAGATATCTTCAGCAAATCAATTGCCCCTTGTTTATTGGATCGGCGATTTCCTCATCAGCTACCTCGCTGCCATCGGATTGACCTATTCCTTTCTTCGTGTCGTACGAGGGCTGGAGGACAAGAGAGTATCCTCACATTTGAGAATCGCGTTTGCAGCAGGAATCATTATTCTCGCCTCCAGCTACGGAGCCGGATTTGCATTATACGTTCAAAATGATGATTTCCGATTGCTTTATGAGACTCGTAACGCGATGTATTTAGCCATTCTTCTTGTTCCGATCGTGTTTTTAATCATTTTGTTGATCCGGGGAAGAAAAATGGATGATGCCAAAAAAAGAAAAATAATAAGTCCGTTTTGTAATTTTTATTTGACCGGTTTCGTTCTCCTTTTTCTTTCTTTGTATTTTCATTTTCAATTCTCCCCGTTTGATATAGCCTTATTGTTGCTCATCATCAATCTTATGCCCTTCATCTGGTTCAAATGGTTCTTCATGAAGATTTATGGAGATCACTTTCTGCTTTCGGGAACGAAAGTCGTATTAAATAATATTACGACGGAACACCACATTTCAAACAGAGAAAGAGAAATCCTTGAGCTTATTCTACAAGGGAAGAGCAACAAAGAGATTGAAGGGATGCTTTTTATCTCCCTCAGCACAGTGAAGAATCACATATATAATATTTACCAAAAACTCGGTGTGAAGAGTAGAGGGCAGCTAGTACATTTTATTTTGGAGGCGCAGAAGAGGCAGCAACACTCCGAGGAATAATACTAAAGGACAGGTAGGAATTTAATCTTAGGATCTTCGCTGAAAGCACTAACGAGCATCTTACCTTCGCAGGAAAAACATACTAGAGGATCCACTTCATAGACTTTGCAGACCATCTCTGCCCAGCGGTTTAACGGGACAAACCGCTCTTCTTACTCAATGATTGGGGGATGAAAAGGATCAATTCCTGCAAAAATCCCGCAGGCGCTGAATCGTCCCTGATCCTTCACGGGAGTTATGATTCCTTTAGTGCTCTAAGCGAATCTGTTGAGCAGCTCCGTGGAATCAGCCGCTGTGAACAGAGTTTCGACAAGGGAGAATATCCCGAACGTGCAGGCGACGATTTCTCCTCTTCTTTGATTCTTCAGCCCTCATGGCGGAGGACATTCGCTGGATTTGTTCGGGTGGCCCGCAGCGTCTGAAAAGAAATGGTGAGGAAGGCGAAAAACAATGTGCCGACGGCAGCGATGAGGAATGGCCAGGGCCGGAATGGAGTGCGAAAAACGAAGGCATGGAGCCACCGAGACATGGCGATATGTGCACAGGGCCATGCGATCAGGTTGGCGATGACGACCCATTTCAGGAAGTCGACAGAGAGCAATGCGAATATCTTCTTCTCCCCGCTCCCCAGGATCTTCCGGATAGCGATTTCCTTTCGTCTTTGCTCGATAGAAAAAGCCACAAGCCCGATCAATCCCAGACAGGCGATGAATATGGCGATTCCGGCGAAGACGCCGATGTTCCGCATGAAAGCCCTATCCCTTTCGAACTGGCGGTCGAATGGCTCATCCAGGAAAAAGGATTGGAACCTTCCTTCAGGATAGGTCTCTTTGAAAGCTTTCTCTATGGCCGGAAGGGCCTGGGTTGTTTGTCCCGGAGCGATCCTCACCATCAAAAGGTAGCTTCGGTGGGGATTGAACAAAAACATCATGGGCTCGCTGGACTTCCGCAGTGGCATGTAGTGAAAGTCTTTTATGACTCCGACGATCCGCAGGGGGATGAAGTTCCCTTCTTCGTCCACGATGTCGATCCTCCGACCGAGGGCATCTGCCACCGTGTAATTCGCTCTTCTGAGTAGAGTTTCGTTGACGATGATGCCGTCGGTGAGGTCTGTGAGGTGTTCACGCGAAAAATTCCGGCCCTGGAGAATGGTGATTTCCAGGGTTTCGAACAGGTCTTCATCGATGTGAAAACGGGAGGCCGTGATGTTTGAAGGCCGTGTGAATCCTTCGGGGATGATCTCCATGCGGTTGAAGTCGCGTCCAGGCGGGGCTGAAATCCTTCCTGAAGAGAGAACGGACGGAAGTGTGGCCAACTGCTGTTTCAAAAGGTCTTCTCCCTCTCTCACCGGATTGATAACAACCAGAACCTGTTCCCGGTTGTATCCCAAGTCCATGGATTTGAGGAATTTGATCTGAGCCAGAATCACAAAAACACCGACCAGAAGAGCCGTTGTGATGGCGAATTGGAAAACAACGAGCACTCTCCGCATGGTCACCCCTGTCCTGCCCGTTTGCAATTCCCCCCTCAAAACGTTGACCGGCCTGAAGGAGGAAATAATAAAAGCCGGGTAGATACCGGAAAGAATACCGATTCCGACAGCAATCAGAAAAAATAGGGAAAGGAGGAGAAAGTCTTGACCGAAGTGCAGAGTCAGCTGTTTGTTCAGGATGGTACTGAGAGGGGGGAGACTTAGATGAACGATAACCACAGCCGCCACAAATGTGAAGACGGTCATCAAGACGGACTCGCCGAGAAACTGAGAGATGAGCTGGCGTTGGTTAGAGCCGACCACTTTGCGCATCCCCACCTCGCGGGCCCGCATCCCCGCACGCGAAGTGGAAAGATTAACGAAATTAATGCAGGCTACCAGAAGCACCAGGATTCCGATCACTGCCATGGTGTAGACGACAACGATATCGTTTTTGCCCTCATTCAAAACGTCATAAGAATGATCTGCAGACCCGAGGTGGATATCCAGCAGCGGTTGGATCCTGGGCTCGAAGATCTTCGGAAATTTGGTTTCTGCCGCGAGTTTCACCATTTTATCTTCTGTAACTTGAGGATCGGCGTTTTTTGCGAGCTTGACATAACCCATCAGATTAAGGTTTTCGAAGTTATCCCACCAGACAGGGTTTTGTTCAGGAATGAGTGCGGCGACCATGCCGAAGCGGATATGGGATGTTGTCGGTGGGGCTTCGACAATTCCGGCAACAAAAGCTGTTTCAAAACTCTGGACTGCGATGGATTCACCGATGGGATCCCTGCTGCCGAAAAGAGCCTCGGCTTTTTCAGGTGTGAGAAATACGGCTCCTGGCTTGCCGAGAGCTTCTCCGGTATCCCCTTTCAGGATCTTGAAGTCGAAGACGTTGAAGAAATCTGCATCAGCTAATACACAAGCGGCTCTGATGACGGATCCCTCGTCGGCACTCCTGAAGTCCGTTCCTTGAGGCCCGATCGGCATTCTTCCCCAGAAGCCGACCCGAGTTGCATATTCCACTTCCGGGATGTTCTGTTTGAAAGCAGGAAGGAGAGGACCGGCGGTTATGGAATTTTTCGTGCCCCGTTTCACTCCGACGGACAGGACTCGGTATATCCGGTCCGCATCCTTGTGGAACTTGTCGTATTTCAGGTCATCCATAACATAAAACGTGATGATCAGTGTGACGGCCAGACCGATGGCCAGGCCGGCAAAATTGATGAATGTATACCCTTTGTGCCGTTTGAAATTGCGTAACGTGATCCTTATGTAGTTTTTGAGCATGACCGACCTCCAATAGATTTCATCCCCGAGATAGCGCGGGAAAGATCTGAATATCTGTTTCAAAAGCCAGAGATTGGCGCTGCCTTTGCCTTGAGAGACGGCGATACGATTATAAATTTCCGTGTAATCTCCCAAAAGATTTGTCCTGTCTGTATGAGGCAAAAGAAAAGAGAAAAGGAAGTTTGCAGATTTTGGGAGTTTGAGCGATTTTTTATGCATTTTTCTCTCAGGCTTTGGCAGGTGGCAGCACCACCCCTTTCCACAACTGCTCCTGGATACGTTTCATTTCGGCCAGCGCTTTATAGCCTTTGGCCGTCAACTTATAAAATTTGATGGCTTTACCGCCTCTCACCGCGGATGGTTCGCCGTAATAGGTCTCCAGGTATCCCTTATGGTCAAGACGTTTCAACGGGACATAAATGGTGCCGACATCCAGATATTTCCCGGTTATTTCCTTAAGCCTATCTCGAATATTGACGAGATAGGCTTTATCCTGAAGGTGGTAGATAGTAAGCAAAATTTGTTCTTCGGGGCGGGTCAATATTTTCATAGTCGATCCTTTTTATTCATTTCCTTGAAAATATCAAAGTTATCATTAGCATTATAAATTATTTCTTTGAAGATTTCAAGGTTATTATTTGTGATTTTAATTTTTCAGGACAAACATGGCTCCTTGGTGTTCAGGACAAAAGATCGTTACCTGTTTTTTATACTTTACGTGAGTTTCAAAGACTTCCTAAAGGACAAATTCCGTCGACTCGCTTCCTTCCAAGGCAAGACAGGCCTTGGGTTTGAGGATTTTCAGGGCATGATCGACGCCTTCCAGCTTGCTGGGAAATATCCGGCCGTCAAAGAAATTTGTCGAAATCCGCAAAAGGTCGATCGCCCTCCCTGTCTTTCTCATGTTATCGATGGGCTTGAATTATAAGTATTCCCTTTTCGGACTGGCTCCTAATCCCTGATAATTTCCCGTGATTTCTATCTCATGAGGGTACACCCGTCACGAGGCCATACTCCATCCATCACTGTTTATTTCTTTGTGAGTTCTTTGAGTTTCCTCTGTCCCCAGGAATTCTTTGGATTAAGCTCCAGGAGCTTTTCCAGGTTTTGAACAGCTTGTTCTTTTCTCCCAGCCATGAGATAAGCCTCAGCCAAGCTTTCGTACACCCAGTGGGAATCCGAAAATCGACGCGCATTGAACTCCAGAACCTCCAGGCCGGTGTCTTGTTTTTTTGCGAGCATGAGCTTAAACCCGAGTCCATTCACTGCATCCCGACGGATAGCATACTGGGATGGAAACTTCTCATACTCCTGGATGACAGTCTTTATCTCCTCCAGATTTTTGCATCCATCCAGTGCCAGCGAGACTGGTTGAGAAACATCCCACGGCTGGCCATACAGGATGTTGACCAGCTCTTCTCTTATAAGCCTGAGGTCTGTGTATCCTGTATTGTTGAAGAGGAGGATGAGATGCTTGTCATCCAGAAGGCGAAGGTTCAAACAGTTGAACCCGGGCTGCCCGCCGCTGTGCTCCGCATACTTGATCCGCCTTCCTGTTCCCGGCACCATTCTTTCCCCCACAACCCAACCGTAGGCATAGGATGCGGAGGGTCTGATTTTTTTCTGGGGCTTCAGCATCAATTCTAAGTACTCTCTTGGCAGGAGTTTTTCCGTATAAAGGGCCTGATCCCATTTATACATGTCCCCGGCTGTGGAATAAATGCACCCGGCTCCCTTTGAAGATGTTGGATTCATATACTCTGAGCGTGAAAACCGAAAATTCCAGTATTCATAGGGAGAGGCCATCTTGGGAAGAATCTCATACACATCATAGAAGCCCGAATCCTTCATTCCTAAGGGCATGAAGATCCGTTCCTTCAGGAGCTTTTCATACGGTCGGCCTGTCACTTTCTCAAGGATACCTGCCAGGAAATAGTAGCCGGGATTGGAATACTCCCATCCTGAGCCCGGCTCAAAGAGCAGCTCCTGTTTCGATACCAATTTGATCAACTCCACTGTTGAATACTCTTTGTACCAGTGTTCCGTGTACCACCCGGGAATACTGGGAGTGCTGGGATAACCTGAAGTATGACACAGGCAGTGATGGATTGTGATCTTTTCTCCCTTTTCTTTTGGAAAATAGGGCAGGTGTTTGGAGATTGTATCGTTCAGACTGAGTTTGCCTTCATTGACTAGCTGCAGGACAAGCATGGCTGTAAACTGTTTGGAGATAGACCCGATGATGTATTTGGTGTCTACAGTATTAGGAACGTTCCATTCCCTGTTGGCCGGCCCAAAGCTCTTCTTGTATATCACCTTTCCGCTCTCAGCGACCAAAACTGTGCCGTTGAAGAGTCGATATTCATGACATTTGCTCATGAATTCATCGATCTCTGCTGACTTGTCCTTGGCTGAGAGAAGAAGACAAGATACAAACACCGCAGAAACCAATAGGCCCGCTACCCAAATTCTCTTTCTCTTGACCATTCTGGAGTCTCCTTTCGACTTCATTTTTTCGGTTTCATATCTTTTCATATATTATGAATAGATAAGGATAAAAAAGCAAATTGTATTTTTCAGATTAACTGAATAGATTGACTGAAAAGGAAAGTATAATAGGAAACCGCGATGCAGTTTCTTTCAGGAATAGAGTTCATTCGCTTTTCATATAAGATGCGCATTCCTGAAAGGAAGCATTTTTTCTCCCGCAACATCAAAAGATTTTATACGGGCCTTTTAGATAAATATTCATCTCGATCAGAGATCGAACTGCAATACAGTATCTGACTCCATACATCCTTTCTTTCTGACTTCGTCATATTCCACAAAATGCAACTGAAGCCCTCTTTATCACAGAGAAAATGATACTCATAACTCGAATGTTATGTTTGTGACTTCCGGTCTGATTCTGTTATATTTAAAAGTAGAAGAATAGGAGTGCATAAGGGAATAAAAAATTTAGTATCCATGATTGCAGATAAAGAATCCGTATTTAGGTAACCGCTGACAATAGCCAATGCGTAAAGCTCCATATCTAAAAATCGTATTTTTTACAGCAGCTCTGGTCTTCATTCCCTGCCTCCTCTATATGCAGGAATCCGAAAATGCTCCCCCACGCATTGAAATCACTAAAGTGAAAATGCTGGGTACGTATAGAGAGATCCGGTCTGACTCTGATGTAAGAAAGGAAATAGAATATCCTGAAGTCCTAAAAATTACTTGGAAGGATAATTTCTTTATCATAGAGTTCAATGTTATCGGGAGTAAGGAACCGGAGCTCAATCAATATGCCTATAAGATCACCGGACATAATGACGAATGGATCCACATAGGAAATAAGAATTTTGTCACACTCGAAAATCTAAAAGCTGGAAAATATGAATTCAGAGTCAAGGGAGCCAATAGCGAAGGCATTTGGAGCGAAGAAAACGCATCTTTGGAGATAATCTTGATTCCTCCATTCTGGAAAACACCAGTGTTTAAAGGCATAGGTGTTCTATTAACAGCAATTCTACTCTTTGCCTTTTTGAGACGATTCAGAAAGCTTTATAAATCCCCAATCCCGGCTGAGGTGGATGTCGGGCAAATTGCCTCCAGATATAAATTAACGAATAGAGAAAGCGATATGTTGGAGCTCCTCCTCAAAGGAGAGAGCATACAAGGCATGGCCCAAGAGTTGTATATTTCAGAAAGCACTGTTCAGAAGCATATCTACAGTGTGTATAAGAAGCTGAGAATCAGTAATCGCATACAGCTTTTGAATTTAGCCAGGCGTTTCAAAACAAAATAAGCCGCAATGTTTTAACACTCACTGACTTTTAGGCACTAGTCCCATTTTTTAAAATAGAACATTTTCTCCATTTAAAAATCAATGAATCAACATAATTTGAATAGAGAGAGTAGAGGACGTGTTGGTTCTTATTATTCAGCCTCTCTAGCAGACCCCGCCCTAACGGCGGTAGCTTATCCTGATTCTGATTCTATCAATCCTGTTTTTCTCTACTTGGCATGAGACTTCTTTCCGGTTTTCATTACTTATTGTCAATGAGATTACGGATCATGATGAAGAATTTTGTTCGATTATTCACTTTGAATTTTTGAAAAATATTATAGATATGATTTCTCACGGTTTTGATAGAAATATAGAGCTTGTCTGCAATCTCCTTGTTGCCACTTCCTTCTATCATTAAAGCAGATATTTCTTGCTCTCTATTTGTGAGACCGTATTCATCAAATAAGTGCTTAAAGTTGAGATTCTCAGCTTGCCCAAAAACCGATTGCTTGAAATGTCTACTCAAATATTCTTTCAAATAGAAAAGCGGAGGGATGTTGATCAGGAGATACATGAAAGGAGTGAAATAAAAAACAAAGTTACTCCCTATAAAATCAATCTCGGGCCGGAATATATAATAGATGGCGAAACCAGCAAAGTAGAGAACACAGATTGTCCTGATAAAAGGTATTTCCTTTTTATACTTAAGGCGAAATGTTATGACAAAGACAAGAACAATAACACCAAATCGAATAAGGCCAGAAAGGACACGAATAATCATATAAATGAATGATAAAATCGACTGTCTTTCATCTCCAGTCGATTGTTGGAGCGCATAAATCATCCAAAGAGCAAGAAGGACATAAGCTGAGAAGAAGGCAATAACAACTCCTCTAGGAATCTTTTCCAGCACAAGATTCAAAAAAAAGGCAGCAAAGAAATAGATCAAAATTATCAATATTGGATAAGAAAATAGGATGAAAAGCCAATAAATCGTTGACGGCCCACTCAGTGGATTATCCTTGAGGATGAGCAAAAGCAGGTCGGGAATGATAAATACGATAAACCAATACACATGAAGAGCAATAAGATAATAAAAATAAATTGAAAGATATTTTGGTCGATACTTCCTTTGAAGGTTGTAGGCGATAAATATTACACTGATGGCTCCGATGGTCAGAATTACATAATAAACGAGTGGAAACACCCCGATATCAATAATCATCTGCTCTGATCACCTTTTTTTGTGATCTTCATTCCCTCCACTAAATATCCTAAGATAAAGTAACCAACAAGTCCATCTCCTAGATCGGGCCAAAGACCCGTTCAATCATTGTTCTCGGAATTGATTTAATCAGAAAGACAGAACTTCAAAAATAAGAGGAGCGATAAAGATGCAGAGAATAAAACGCCTCTTGTATTTCACAGGGGGCTTGGTACTGTTTTGTATTTTAGCCTACTTCTGGTATTCAGATTCTTCATCTCTGAATCAGATCAAAACCGAGGCTAATAAAGACGTGTTGGGCTATTGGAAGGAATTGACTGTTCATGAGGAAAATGAATACGATAGATCATTAGTAAAGATCGACCAAAATGCTAAAGGAAAGCTTCGAGCATTTTATGTGGATCTCAGACCCAGTTGCCTGTTAAGGAAAAATATAAAAGAAATTGAATACAAAGACGAAATCTTATCTTACGGATTTCCTGACTGGGGGAATGGTCGGACAATTTTCAAGGGAAGATTGACTCAGGATAAAAACAAAATCGAGGAAATGACCGATTCTGATTACAAAAAAGTATGGATGCGGCTGAGAGACCCGGATACAATTTCGTCTTTGCGCAGCCTTGAATCTGCCTTCAGGACTTCGAAAAAAATCACCTATCGCTATGAGGTGCCGGACAGGACAGAAGATGGCTGGCTGTGTGCTGCATTGGACGAACTGGAAATTGAAAGTGATCTCATCAGCGATATGGTCATTCGTATTCTAAAAGGGAAGTATGACGATATTCACAATATAATCATTATCAAGGACGGAAAGATTACGCTTGAGGAGTATTTTCAGGAAAACGGTAAATTTCATGGCCCGCNNGCCCGCCTGTAACTCAATGGTACCGCGACAGAAAGCATCTTCTGGCTTCCGCGACGAAAAGTATCACATCAATCTTGGTCGGAATTGCTAAGAGCGAGGGGCATATCACAGATTTAGAGGCACCTGTTCTTAATTTCTTTCCGGAATTCGATTATCTAAAAAATCAAGAGAAAATGAATATTAAACTGAAGCATCTGATAACCATGACCGCAGGGTTGGAGTGGCAACAGAGTAGCAAGGATCCAGGCGATGTTTTAAAGATGTGGCAAACCGATGATATAGCCCGCTTTTATCTGGAGAAACCCATGGTTCAAATTCCAGGTGAGAAATACATATATACGAATGCCAATTCCACCTTGCTGGGGATCATAGTTGAAAAAGTGAGTGGTATCGATGTTGAAGCATTCAGTAAAAAATTCCTTTTTTCTCCTCTAAATATTTCCAATTATGACTGGGCACGATATCCCGATGGCTCTGTCGATTCGGATGGGGGGCTTGCTCTATGTCCACGCGATATGGCTAAGCTCGGGCAGTTGTTTTTAAATGATGGGATCTGGAAAGGAGAACAAATTGTTTCCGCGGAATGGATCAAGGACTCCACAGGGAAACAGGTGAAGAGGACTGACAATTTGTGGTACGGATTTATGTGGTGGAGAAGAACTTTGAATGTCCATGAAAAGCCGGTCGACTCCTTTTACGCCTTCGGATGGGGTGGCCAATACATCTTTGTTATCCCAGAATTCAATATGGTTATCGTCTCCAATGCCCTTAATTTCTCTTACAAGCCAGAACGTTTTTTATTGAATATTATTGAAGACTTCATCCTGCCCGCAGTCATGTGAGAATCAGTCAGTGAGGATCTATTTCCGGCGCTTTTTTAAATCCTCTTTTTTTCTCTCCGGTATCGTCAGTTTTCAGTTAAATAAAGAATCTCCTTCTTATATTTCATTGGGAACAAGTCCCATTTCTCAAAATAGAACATTTTCTCTATTTTCACGTATAACTCTACAACCTAGTATATAAAGGATACACGAAGATTATAGTTAGGGGAGAAAGTCTACATGTTATCCAAAAAACCGGCGGTAGCTTATCTGAATTTTCTCTAAACTTTGCTGGTCACCCTTCATGCTGACTTATCTAATCTGAGGCGTTTAATGAAAAATATTATTCAGATATTGGCAATAGCATTTGTGATAATTCTTGCATCTCAGGCTTCACCTCAGGATGATCAAAAAAGCAAAAAGCCTGCCATTCAGCTTGTTGGTAGAGCTTTGATGGAATCTGGATTTGATGAGGCAGTCAGAGTCTTCAAAGAGGTATTAGCCGAACGAAATGACTAAATCTGGGAAGAGTCCTATTTTACGGGTCTGGCAAAGAGTTTGATATACGACGGCAAACCAACACAGGCAGGTGTGGATTCAGCGTAGAAATTCATTTTTACTTGGAGGCAAAAAAATGAGGATAATCCTGAGATGGATTTATATCATTATATTTATGATCAGCGGCATCCCTCATCCAGACCTGCTTGGGATGCCGACCTTAAAAGAACCTCTTTTAGATAAATTAAAATCATATCTCGCAAATAAGGAGCATGATATTATTCGAGAATTTAATGAGTTTCTATCCATTCCGAATGTAAGTTCTGATCGTGCCAACATAGATCGAAATGCTGAATTTATTAAGGTTATGATGGAGAAAAGAGGTCTTCGGGCAAGCATAATCGAAACAGACGGTAATCCAGTCGTCTACGGAGAATGGAACGCCCCAAATGCCACTCAAACTCTGGCTTTTTATGCTCATTATGACGGTCAACCTGTCGAGCCGTCCTTGTGGATAGATCATCAACCCTTTCAGCCTGTTTTACGTCCGGGTAAACTTGAAGCGAATTCAGACTTCCCCAAGCCGATTCGGTTTCCTCCTTCAGGCTGTCGCCTAAACGAAGATTGGCGAATATATGCCCGGAGCTCGAGTGATGACAAAGCATCGATCATGGCCTTGCTCGCAGCAATAGATTTTATCCGAGAATCTGGATGGGCCCTAAAAAATAACTTAAAATTCATTTTCGAAGGAGAAGAAGAGGCCGGTTCGGCAAATCTTCCAGCTTTTCTTGAAAAAAATAAAAATTTATTAAAGAGTGACATTCTTTTTTTATGCGACGGCCCGGCGTACTATGATGGGACACCGATCCTTTTTTTCGGAGTCAGGGGGATCCTTTCTTTAGAGATCACCGTATTCGGTGCGGCCGTTAATCTTCACAGCGGTCATTATGGAAATTGGGCTCCGAATCCTGCTATGAAGCTCGTTCATCTTTTAGCGAGCATGAAAGACGATCAAGGCAAGATCACTATCAATGGCTTCTACGACACAGCCGTGCCCTTAACAGATAGTGAAAATCAAGCTTTACGAAATATACCTGTCTTTGATGAAATGCTCAAAGAAGTTTTCGCCATAAATGGGCTGGAAAGCCAAGGATTAACTCTCAAAGAAGCCATCCAGCTTCCATCGTTTAATGTGAACGGTTTAAGATGCGGTTGGACAGGTGATCAAGCGAGGACAATCATTCCTTCCAGTGCAACGGCTTCCATTGATATTCGACTGGTAAAGGGAAATGACCCTGATTATTTTGTTGAAAAAGTGAAAGAGCACATCCAGAACCAGGGATTTCATGTTATCGAAGAGGATCCGAGTTTCGACTTAAGGATGCGCTATCCCCAGATCGTTAAACTGACCAGAAAAGAGAAGGGATATAAAGCCCAACGCACTCCCATGGATCATCCTCTTTGCCGGCGTGTTATTCAGAATTTAGCCAAATATCTGGAAACAGATCCTGTGGTTTTCCCTTCGTTGGGTGGATCTCTTCCCATTCACGTTTTTTCAGATACATTAGCTATCCCGACAATAGGTGTTTCTTTTGTTAATTATGATAACAATCAACATCAGGCTAATGAAAACATCTGTATCGGTAATCTCTGGAAAGGAATGGAGATGTTTTCAGCTCTTATGATGATGGAATACTAAGGGAATTATTGAGCTGTCCGAATTCAGCTGCTATCATATTATGAGGGCTTCCGGAAAAAACAATTTTTTATTCTGGTGGGAGGATATATTGAAGGCAAAAAATATAGTCTCATTAATTTTTCCTCTCTTCATAATAATTGTCTGTCTTATCTCCTGTGAGAAGCAAAAAACCGAATGGAAAGGATCCATCGAGGAAATAGATGGAATTCCCGTGGTTAAAAATCCCAAGGAACCGCTGTATGGAGAAGATGTTTTTATCCTGGAGGAGGAACTATCCATCGGAGAAGCAGTGGGAAGAGAGGAATACATGTTTTCTGAAGTCGTTGCAATTGCAGCCGATGCTGAAGAGAGGATCTACGTTCTCGATTATGAAGAGTGCAGTGTAAAGGTCTTTGATGGAAGCGGGAGGTTTATACAATCTTTCGGAAGGCAAGGCCAGGGACCGGGAGAGCTATTTATTCCCAGTACATTAACTCTCACACGCGAAAATAAAATAGCAGTCCAGGATAATCGAGGCATATCTTTTTTTTCAATGGGAGGAGAGTTCCAAAGGAGTCTCTCGACTGCGAAATACCTGTTAACATCCTCTCGTTTAGACATTGACGGAAACATCATCGGCCTTTGTGTTATCAGGGATGAAGAGAATCCGAGATACGAACTGAAGAAGTTCGACTCAGATTTGAATTATCTTCATATTTTTGGTTCTTCGCCTTTGCCCTACTTCCCGCGTGATGGATTTAATCCCTTTTTCCCGACTTGCAGGTGGACCCTCATAAACGGGAATCAAATTGTCTTCGGCTACATGGGGGAATATGAGCTGAAGGTTTTTGACCCTGAAGGGAACCTGACCCGGAAAATTTCGAAAGAATACACGCCCGTCAAAGTGACTCAAAAGGACGTTGACGAGAGGCTGGAGGGTGAAGATCTGCCCCCTCAAATATTGCAAAGAATGGTTGTGTCTGAATACCACTGTCCAATTCAGAGGATAAGTGCTGATGACGAAGGCCGGATTTTTGTAATGACTTATGAAAGGGCTCCAGATGGATCAGGGTATTATTACGACATATTCGATGCTGAAGGCAGGTTCATTGTCAAAGTCCCGTTGAAAGGCCATCCCCTTTTGATAGAGAGTGGCAAGCTTTTTACAGTAGAAGAAGATGAAGAGGGATATCAACATGTAAAGAGATACAGGATTATCTGGAGAATCTAGAATAAATGTTGGTAATTTCCCATTAATCCGATTCTTTTTTAAAAAATTCCCCGAGGAGGATACTCATGGATTCGTCAATATTTTCATCCAGACAGTCGCGGAGAGGCTTTCTGAAAAATTCAATCATCGCGGGTACTCTTTCTTATCTTGAATATAGCGGTTTATTCACACGACCTAGACCAAAGGGGAGAATACGGAAATCGCCAGATATTTTCTACAAGTATAAGACTATGTCTGTCGCCCACTTTAAAGAACTGCAGGAAGATATCGACAGATTAAGGAATAAGGGCAAACTCAGCAGGCATAAAATTTACAGAAGCTACATCGACGAATTGAAGTTCGAGATTCCCGATAATTTCCCCACGGCAAAATCGATCATCATCATCAGCAAATTCACCAGATTAATGTATGTTAATTTTCATCTCAATGGTAAAACGCATGAAGTGATGATACCTCCTCAATATTATTCCGATGGGATATCAAGTGAAGATTTGAAGAAAATTATCCTTAAAGAAATCATTAAAAAGCCAGGGTACAGAGTTGAGAGGGCAGACAAGCTCCACTTAAAACTGTTGGCCGTCAGAAGCGGACTTGGCAAATACGGTAGGAATAACCTCTGTTTCGTGGATGGAATGGGGAACTTTATCACCCTGGTCGCTTTTTTTACAGATTTTGAGTTTGAGGAGGACCACTGGCAAGAACTCGCTTTATTGGATGCCTGCAGAAATTGTGTTATTTGCTATGGCATCTGTCCGACAAACTGCATAACAAAAGAGAATTTTGTCATTAATGTCGGGAGATGTATCACTTTGTTCAATGAAGTCAAAGGCAAGTTTCCAAGGTGGATACTTCCAAGCATGCATAATGCGTTGGTGGGTTGCATGAAATGTCAATTGCGTTGTCCGGAAAATGAAGGATTTGCCGGATTATCAGGAAGGCTGGAAGATGTTACAGAGGAGGAAACACTGAAGATTTTGCAAGGAAAACCCGATGAAAGATTGCTGAATTCGCTGAGTCGAAAACTCAAAAAATTCGTTCCGGCAAGCTCAAAGGAATATTTTCCGATCTTCACCAGAAATTTACGCGCTCTGATCAGACCGGGACTATCCGTAATCAAAGATTCTAATTTTTAAGAATTTTCATGTCGGTATCTTATGAAGACATGTGGAACAGGAAAAAAGACGACAGGATTTTCTTGTAGGCTTGCACATATACGAAGAAAGAGCTGAAGCAACAGCGCGACTTAGGGGATATATACAGGTAGGCCATGATTACATTCAAAAAGACGATCAGCTTTTTTCTGGCATTTCTTTGTGCGGCCGTGCCGGCATTAGCGGAAGAGATTCATGATGCCGCTCATCAGGGTGACCTGACAAAGGTTAAAATGCTGCTGTCGCAGAATCCCAAGCTATTGGATGCGAGGAGCGAAAACGAAAAGACATCTCCACATTTTGCATCTTGCTAAATATAAAAAAGGAGAAGTCCATGAGAAAATTTGTCTTTCCACTTTGCCTTCTTCTGTTAATCGCAATTCCTCTCTTCACCCAGACGCAGGAGAAGAAAAAGGAATTTTCGACTTATGCGGAAATGCGGAAACATTTCGGTGAACTTTACCAGCAGAAACGGCTAAAAGAAGCAGCCGATCTTTTGGAATGGGGGTTAACCAGGTTCCCTGACCATCTGGAGGCCAACGCTTTCAATCTGGCTCTCGTTTATGGCCAGCTTAAAGAGTATGATCAGGGAATCAAGATCTTAAAATATGCTCTTGACCGTGGAGTTTGGTTTAGTATCTATCTGTTCAGCCAGGAATTCTGGGAGCCTTTCAGGGAAAGAGAAGAGTTTAAAGAAGTTATTGCCAGCAACGAGGCCTTGAGACAGGAAGCCCAGAAACACACCAAGCCAGAGATTCTTGTGCTCACTCCGGAAAATTCCAACATGCAAAAAAAATTCCCTCTTTTCATTGCTCTTCATGGAGGAGGCGGCAATATCCAAGAATTCAAGGAGGCCTGGAGGTCAAAGAAACTGAGTGAAGAGTTTATTCTAGCCTATTTTCAGTCTTCCCAGATCGTTTCCATGGATGGCTACAGCTGGACCGAGGACTTAGAGTTGGCCAAAAAAGAAATTTCAGAAGCCTTTCATAAAGTGAAGAAGGATTATCCAGTGGATGAGGAAGAAGTGATCATCGGGGGATTTTCTTCAGGCGGCGTCGCGGCCTTGGAGGTTTCATTAGGCAATGTCTTTCCTGTTAAGGGATTTGTGGTTTTGTGCCCGGCAAAGCCCGAAAGCTTTAGCGTTGTAAATGTCAGGGAAGCGAAGGAGAGGGGGCTTCGGGGGACCCTATTGACGACGGAGATGGACCCCAGGCTGTCCGTGCAGAAGGAAATGGTGGAGGTGTTCGAGTCCGCAGGATTTCCTCTTCGATTCGTTGTCACACCGAATATAGGACACTGGTTCCCTGAGGATATTGAAGTAAAAATCGATCAGGCTATCGATCATATAAGACAGAGATAGGCGGTCCGCTCTCCGCACGGCGGAAAGCAAAGGTAATCTCCGTCTCCATGAGCCTTTTCTTTTTCACCCGAAATCTTCTTCTTAAACGCGGGATTGCATCCAAAGGGACTCTCCTCTGAACTTAACAAAGTTCCAGGGATGAAATCATGTTTGAAGATGAACATATTGAGTATATTTGATGCCTGTGTTTAAATCTGACAAGAACCTTAGGAGCATAATCGATAGAGCTGTGGATATAGATCAAGTTCGAAAAGAAGAACTCAGATTTGGAGATTTACTCCTCATCAACACAGAAAATTCAAAATATTCTGTTTATGTTCTTCAGGATGATTTTTATCTAGTGTCCGGAGGGTGGTTCGATAGAAACGGATTATCTCCAGCCAAGGTCAGCATAAATGGGTGTACCTGGGGAGGAAACATCATCAAGATCAATACACTTGCCGCTTGCGGCCTGCATATTGAATTCAGTAATGGCCTCGTTACCTCCAGAATTCAAAAAGTGATGGTCTTCAACATAAATGGAAAGAGCTAGAGAAAACAAAAATCAGGTCTTATGAGTCATATCATTGGAGGCTAGATGAAAGAAAAAAAACATAAACTTAGCAAGAGCTTCTTATCAGCTTTTATCGTTCTTTGGTCATATTTTTTCACCACTTTGATCGCTTCCGGAGTGGAGCTAATCCCCCGCCGTCAAATCTTCGGGCTGAAAGGTCCATCCACTCCTCGCTTTTCCCCTAATGGGACTAAAATGGCGTTCATAAAACCTTCAGAAAAGGGGATCGCCAATATCTGGGTGAGGGATCTTGTCAATAAAAAGGAAGAAATGGTCACCGAAAACGCCAGCCACGGCATTACTGATTACTATTGGAGCAGTGACGGGAAGCATCTTCTTTTTATTCAGGATTGGCAGGGAGATGAGAATTATCATCTCTATTCTCTTAAATTGAATACTCGCGTTCAGAAGGACCTGACTCCGTTTCCAGGAGTCAAAGCTCAGAATACAATTCTCAGTCAACGGCATCCGGGTCAGGTTCTGGTCGGACTGAACCTTAGAGATCCCAGGATTTTTGATATGCACAGAATCGACCTGGAAACGGGAAAGGTGAAATTGGATACACAGAATCCCGGCGATGTGCGCTGGTGGCTGACCGATTCCGAATTTAAGATAAGGGCAGCTGTTTCCATTAATCCTGAAGACAGCAGCATGGAGCTTCGAGTTCGGGAGGCTGTGGATAGGCCCTGGCGGAGAATAGTCTTTTGGCCGTTCGGAGAGAGCGGAGTTCTCGAAGGATACGGGAGTAACCTTGTGATAAGATTCACTCAGGACGGTAAAGCTCTCTTCATTCAATCCGCACTGAAGTCAGACACAGGCCGCCTGGTCAAGATCGACGCTGTCACCGGCGAAGAACTTGAAATCATCGCCCATGATCCCAGGTCTAATATCTGGGATAGGCTAGACTCTGCTCTTTATCTTCACGCGGTTGTCATGTTCGAGCCGCAGGGAGACAGGGTTCAGGCCGTTGCATTCAATTACTTGAAGCCGGAATGGAAGGTGCTGGATTCCGGAATAAAAGATGATTTCAAGTTCTTGCAAGAAAAGTACCCCGAATCAGTTTTTATAATCGAGCAGCGGATTGATAATGACCGCAAATGGCTGGTGGGCTACTTTGCTGATATCAAGCCCAAACAGTACTTTTTGTATGACCGGCAGAAAAAATCGATCGAACCGCTGTTCGATGAAAAGTCGTCCCTAGAAAAGTATGCCCTTGCTCCGATGAAGCCGCTGGTTATACCCTCGCGAGATGGGCTCGAGCTTCCCTGCTACCTGGCGCTTCCACCTGGAAAAAAGCCTGAAAAATTGCCTATGGTACTGCTGGTTCATGGCGGACCATGGTACAGGGACAAATGGGGTTTTGATTCCTGGACCCAGTGGCTGGCCAACCGCGGATACGCGGTTTTGAGAGTCAATTACAGAGGATCGGTCGGATTTGGGAAAAAGTTTCTGAATGCCGGTACGGGTCAATGGGGTGTCGGCTCTATGCAGCATGATTTGACCGATGCCGTCAAATGGGCGATTGAAAGGGGAATCGCAGACCCGAAGCGCATTGCGATTATGGGTGAGTCCTACGGCGGTTTCGCCGTTTTGGCCGGACTGGCTTTTACGCCCGATTTATATGCCTGTGGTGTGGATATCGTAGGACTCTCCAACGTTAAGACCTTTATCGAGTCGTTCCCTCCTTATTGGGCGCCCCTAAAACGGAGATGGTTACGCCGTATTGGCGACGTGGTGAATGATGATGATTTTAACCGGAAGATTTCACCGTTTTTCCATGTGCAGAACATCCGAGCCCCGCTGATCATAGCCCATGGAGAGCAGGATCCAAGAGTGAAAATTCAGGAATCAGAGAGGATTGTTGCCCAGATGCGAGAGCGGAATCTCCCTGTGACTTTCGTCGTTTATCCTGATGAGGGACATGGCTTGGGGCGGCTCGAGAACAAACTGGATTTTTTTGGCCGGCTCGATGAATTCCTGGCAAAGCATTTGGGCGGAAGATTCGAGCCGTGGAAAAAGGTAGCCGGCTCTTCTGCCCAATTGAGATAAGCAACCTGGCCTTCCATTCTCTGGAATCGGCAATAAAAATTGTCGGTCAACTATACAATGTGTTGATTCAGGTCGTAATAAATCCCAGGAGGAGATTCAAATGAAGGTAAAAATATGCAGCGTTCTTCTAACCTGTTTTTTTCCCCTTTTATTTTTAATTGCCTTTGGCCAGGTATCCGAAGATCCTCCGGTAGAATTTAAAAAAATATCCGATAGATTATATTTAATCACCGGAGGATTAGGAGCAAATTCCGGAGCTTTCATCGGAGATAACGGCGTGTTAATAATCGAAGGCAAAGCGGATGAGAAATCGGTATTACAGCTATTGGATGGCTTAAAAAAAATCACAAACAAACCAATCCTTTATCTTATTAACACCCATTATGACCTTGATCACTGCTGGGGAAACCAGTTTTATCCTGAGTCGGTCATTAAAATAGCCCATGAAAACCTGAGAAAAGACCTCTATCATCCCAAGGGCAGATATAAGGAGCACAGAAATCATCCTGAATTTAAAAAACATCTGCCCTCTGTCACTTTCCGCGATAAAATGAATATTTTATTGGGAACCCAGAAGGTCGAGCTCTGGTATTTTGGCAGAGGACATTCCACGGGTGATATTGTTGTCTATTTTCCGGAAGAACAAACGGCCTTCGTCGGCGACCAGGTTTTCCTGGGAATGACCCCGGGCGTCTATTCGGAAATCGGAGGGGATACATTCGAACATGTGAAAACCTTGAATAAAATGATGGACACGCTCGATGCGGAACAGTTCGTTAGCGGTCATTACGATTCTATTCTCAGCAGAGCCGATATATGGTCTTATATCGATGGCGTGAGGAAGAAGCAGGAAAAGGTAAGGGAGCTGATGGGCCAGGGACATTCTCTTGAGGAAGTGAAGAATAAATTTCCGGAAAATGACCGTTATTTTGTCGAATCCATGTATTCTGAAATAAAAAGCAAGAGATTAAAGAATTCATAGTGCTGACGGAAATCTAGTTAGAAATATGAGGGAAGAATACACTCCTGCAGTCACGATAGCGAGAAGGTGGGGAAAATCAGATAGGCCGTTCACAATTAAATAAATGGAGAGGTAAAAATGAATCGGATTTTTATTCTTCTTCTGTGTTTGATTACCGGTTTCTTCATTGTCTCTTGTGCCGGGCAGCAAACAGGCGATACTCGCCTGGAAGATATTGTGCGATATAAGACCGGTATGGCCTATGGATTGGCAATAAAAGACAGTTACGCTTATATAACAACCAATAGTGACCTCGTCATCCTTGATATAGCGAATCCGAAGAGACCTCAAAGAGTGGGAAGGCTGAAAATAGGAACACCTTCGTTTGGATTAAAAGTAGCAGACCAAAAAGCTTTTCTGGCTGCAACTGACAAAGGATTGGTGATTGTTGATGTCTCAAATCCGAGAAATCCGAAGATAATTGGACAGTTTCATGATGGTGGAGAGGTTCGCAGGGTTGGTATCATAGACCGATATTGTATAACGTCGGATTTTGAAAACGGTTTGAATATACTGGATATTAGCGATGTATCAAAACCCGTAAAAATAGGGAACCTGAAATACGACCGAATAAGAAATTTTATTGCAACAAATAATCTGGTTTTTCTTGTTGATCTTGGCAAAGGATTGAGAATAGTGGATATTTCAGACAAAACAAACCCTGTGGAAGTGACTGCAGTCAATGAAACAGAAGGAGCCGCGTCTGTCGAAATTGGCGGAAGCCAGCTGTTCCTGGGTTTCTTTGATGGTTTGATAAAGATATTTGATATCACAGACCCGAGATCGCCTAATTTATTAACAAAAACTGAATCTCTTGGTGAGGTGTTAGGTATGGTCGCGGCTGATAATTATCTTTTTATTAATTATAAATGCGTGCTGATTAAAGATATTTCTGATTTGAATGAGATTGTCGATGTCGGACACTATATTCGTACACAGGGGAGTCACGGGATGGTTTATCGGGATGGGTATGTATACTATGTAAAAAATGCATTAACGATCTTTAAAATTATCAAATAATTATCCGTAATAAATATTAAGGCCAAAGATTTCTTTTATTCTAAACATGCGCTCTGGACTTGATATTCAACCGTTATGAGGATGGCAAGGTCAATTATGTGTAGTTGTCTTTTATCAGAAGATTTTATTCGATTTTAAAAAGACAGATTCAAAAATGATAATACGAGGGAACTTTGAGACGAATTGAGACGCTTTTTTCATTGACGTGTGTTCTTTTAATAGTGTTCACCGGCTATTCAAAGCAGGATGATTTTCCTGTACTCCGAGGCCCCTACCTCGGCCAGAAGCCGCCAGGAACTTCACCTAAGAAATTCTTCACAGATGAATTAAAAGCAGCTATGCCTTTTAAATATCACTTTCTTCCTGCTTTCTCTCAGGATGGGAATAAAATGTGCTGGGCTCATGATGGCGAGAAATTTCAAATATTTTTTTCAGAGACAATTGATGGGAAATGGATTAAACCTTATAGACCGTCTTTTGTAAGTGATGATAATGAGAACAGTCCACTTTTCTCATTGAATGGTGAAGCTATTTATTATCTTTCGTTTAAAAAAAATGGGTACATCTTTGAAGTCAAAAGAACTGGTCATGAGTGGTCGAAGCCCATTGGATTAGATGTCAGTATTCCTCCCTCACTCGGTAGAGGTTGGTTTTTCTCAATATCAAGAAATAAGACTCTCTTTTTGGAATTATGGAAAGATGGGAAACCAAATATATATAAAGCCAATAATATTAATAACAAATACAAGCAGTTCGATATGGTTCAATTTGAGGGGGGTGAAAACTCTTTAGAAATGGCTCCTTATATAAACAAAGATGAGCAATATCTCATTTTTTCATCAATAAAAGATAACGGGTTCGGTTCTTTTGACTTGTATATAGCGTTTCGAAACTCTGATGATTCTTGGACAAGCCCGATAAACATGGGTAATAAAATAAATACTAGTAGTTCTGAAAATGCAGCTTTTGTCTCATTGGACGAGAGGTATTTATTTTTTTCCAGAAATGGGGAAATATACTGGATATCTGCAGAGATCATCGAAGAATTGAGACCGGATGAATCTAAATGATTGGAGGTTTTTTTGTTTAAAACATTAAAAATAGTATCAATTGTTATAGTATTTTTGATGATTGATTTATCATTTGGGAAAGCTCACGAGATTCATGTTGCAGCGCAAAAAGGGCATCTTTCCAGAATCAAAGAACTGCTTAGCAAAGATCCCGAATTGCTGAACTTCAGGGATGAGAACGGCCGGACACCTTTACACTGGGCCTGCAGAGAAGGATACGAGAGAGTGGTCGAATATCTAATCAATGAAGGAGCTGATGTCAATATCAGAGATAATAATAATGTTTTGCCAATGCACAGTATAGCCATACATGGTCCCACATATATAGCTGATCTTTTAATCAAGAAAGGTACGGATATCAATGTGCAGAGCAGAAGTGGTTATACTCCGTTGCATTATGCTGCACATTACAATCAATTGGATATTGCAAAACTGTTGGTTGAAAAGGGCGCAGATGTCCATATCAGGGATCAGTACGGCAGAACACCATTAGTTCATGCTTGCAGAGAAGGCGGAAATGCAGAAATCGCTAAATTGTTAATCAGTCATGGTGCCGATATCAACATCAAAGACAATGAGGGTGATACTCCTCTGGATTTCGCTGTCCTACGGGGTCACAAAGAAGTGGTGAAGGTGCTCGTCGCAAATGGTGTTGTTGTATCAATCAAAGATAGAGAGGGCATGGAAACACTCCATAGGGCTGCCATGGGCGGACATATAGAATTGGCCCGTTTATTGATAAAGAAAGGAGCAGATATCAAGTCTCAAAACAGGAACGAGGGTTCCCTATTACACTCTGCTGCAGCCGGAGGCCTAAAGGATTTAATAATGAGTTTGGTTTCAGAAGGTTTTGACCTAAATGATACCAATCGATATTCTTTAACTCCTCTTCATTTAGCCGCTATGAAGGGACATATTGAAACAGTTGAGTTATTAATTCGAAGAGGAGCTGAAATCAACGTAAAAAGTATAGACGGCAGGACACCACTGTACATGGCACAAGAAGAAGGTCATGATGAGGTTGTTAAAATATTGATCGCAAACAGAGGCCATACAAGTATACTTCATTTTACGAATTTACACGGTAAATATTTCAATCAACAGAGTCCTGGTTTGGAATCGAAATTATTTGCTCCAGGCATTATCTCGACCATCTTCACTGAACACTGTTCACCAGCTTTCTCTCCAAATGGAAAAGAGGTCTATTTTTATCCCATTTCGGGAATGGAACTCAAAGACAAAGGTGTAATGTTTATGGAACTCAAAGACAGTGGCTGGACCATTCCAAGAAAAGCCTTTTTTTCAAATGAATACAACGCAGTCAATCCAACAATCACACCAGATGGAAAAAGAATCTATTTCAAATCTCGCCGTCCTTTAGAAGAAGGTGGGACTCAGGGACCACGGCGAGTATGGTATGTCGAAAGAGAGAGGCATGCTTGGTCGGAACCAAAGCCCTTTGAAAAAACTTTGGATCTTGAAGGAGTTGGATGGCAGGTAACAGTAACAATGAATTATAATTTTTATTTCACATGTAGCAGTCTTGGGGAGGGAGTTTATCGGTTCCCATTTGTCGATGGATGTTATTTGGAACCTGAAATGGTGGATACAGGATTTCCCGGATGGGCTCCTGCTATTGCACCCGACGAGAGTTACCTTATCTTTGTTTGTACAGACAGAGAAGATGCATTTGGAGGGGATGATTTATATATTAGTTTTCAAAAAAAAGACGGAACATGGACGATTGCAAAAAATATGGGAAATAAAATAAATACAAGCAGTCATGAGCTGTGGCCCTCTGTTTCAGCTGACGGAAAATATATCTTTTTTGTTAGCTTCAAGAATGGTAATGCGGATGTTTATTGGATATCTGCAAAGATCATCGAAGAATTGAGACCGGATAAATTCAAATGAAGTAAAAATGACGTTCGAATTGAAAAAAAGAAAAAGCCCTGTTATTCAACTGGTTCTAATGAAATCTGGATGAATACATCTAATCCAGGAATTCAATAGTCATCATGTAGAATAGAGAGCTCATGAAATTACGAGGAATTTTTTTTCCAACAGATCAGTTCGTGTATCAGCCATTTTGTTCAACAGACTCTTAATTAGGAGTTAATTGTCATGAAAAAATCAGGTTTTATTGTGGGACTGACGGTGTTATGGGTATTATTCAATTATTCCGGAGTTCGACCACAAATTCAGGATAAGGAAATCACCAACTCAATCGGCATGAAATTCAAACTTGTTAAAGCAGGCACATTCATAATGGGCGCCGATGACGGTGGCCCCATCGGCCAGTCAAAACCTGCTCATGAAGTAACCCTTACTTCTGATTTCTACATGGGAATATATGAGGTAACCCAATCTCAATATCAGGAAATCATGGGGGAAAATCCGTCGGATTTTGTTGGCCCCGACCTTCCGGTTGCCGGTGTCACCTTCGAGAAGGCAGTGGAGTTCTGCAAGAGGCTCTCTCGGATGGAAGGGGTAACCTATAGGCTTCCATACGAAGCGGAATGGGAATATGCCTATAGAGCCGGGACAACAAAAAAATATCCATGGGGTGATAATTTGAAATCTGCTGACCAATACGGCTGGCATCAGGGAAACAGCAATAATAAACCGCATCCCGTGGGTTTAAAGAAACCGAACAACTGGGGATTCTATGATATGAGTGGAAATGTCCAGGAATTTACCAAGGATATTTATGGACTTTATAAACCGGGACCTGTCGTTGATCCCAAAGGAGCAACAAAACCCTGGGGAACGCTTGATTGCACGTTAAGAGGCGGCAGTTATGAACTCGCCAAAGAGCTTTTCGATTGCAGTTTCCGCCATGGAATTGAAAAAGATTCTAATAATCCGATGAACACGGTTGGATTTCGAGTGGTGAGGGAGATTGAATAGATCAAAGGGATTGCCCATTGTGGAGTTTCTCTCAGATATGGAATGGACGGAGAGTCCGCGACCTATCAAGGATTGAAATGCCTCGAACATTTATGCAGAAGAAAGGATAAAAAGCCCTTTAGGCGGATTGAGAATCTGGGGGAAGATTGAAAGGCAAGATGTCCTTTGTTGAGTTTGTAGAGTTATCCAGAATCAGAAGCCCTTACTCTGGACTTTAATGGAGGAATGGCCCAGAATAAGAAATAGGAGGCTCAATGATATGGTAGATTTTTTAAACAAAAAAAGAGCCATATCCATTGTCTATCAAAAAACAATCGAGAGATAAAATGAGTCAGATAAAAGAGCTGGGCTTTATTTTGTTTTTGGCAATTTCGGTTTTTTCCCATAATGTCACTACTGCAAATCCACCGCTTTGGGGGAGTTTAAGGCCGGGACTTTATAAGGTCGAATTCAAGTTATTAAGTGCGGTTGATTATTCCAGACCCTCCTTTGTAAAGTCCAGAAACAAGAGTAACTTACAAGCTGTACTGTGGACTATTTCCTCAATCGGCCAATGCCTACGACAGCCTGGCTGAAACTTATATGATGGATGGAAACAAGGAACTGGCGATTTTGAGTTATCAAAGATCATTGGAGTTGGATCCGGATTACAAAAATGCCGCAGAAAAACTAAAACAGCTTCGTCAGAAAAATATAGCCGAAGCCGCTATTTCAAAAGAAGGGGAAAGAATGAAAAAGCATGCAATCAAATTCATCCTGTTTCTTCTCATTATCCCACTGATGAATCATTGTGGTATCGAGAATAATAAGCCGTCAAAAATCGATTATTTCGGCCAGAAACCGCCAGGTCTGGTGCCAGAAGTATTTGCTCCTGGGATTATATCCACCTCCGGACTCAATGAACGGGACGCGAATTTCTCCTCGGATGGAAAAGAGTTTTATTTCACGCAGTGGCCTCGGGAGGGGGGCTGGGATGTCATGTGCATGAGACAGGAAAATGGGAAGTGGACAGAACTCCGAAGCGCTTCTTTTTCGGGAAACTACCAAGAAGCGGAAGCCTTTTTTACTCCAGATGAACAGCAGATGTTCTTCATTTCAAACCGCCCGAAAGAAGGAACTGGGAATCCGGAGGCTATGGAAATATGGTATGTGAAAAGGCAAGGAATGGGATGGGAGACCCCCCGAATTCTCGGTTCACCGTTCGAAGGGGGATTTTATACGACATTCACTAAAGATTGGGTGATGTATTATACAGCCGCGAATGCTGAAAATGCTGACTTGTACCGGTCAAAATATGTTAACGGAAAGTTCGAGAGTCCTGAGAGGTTGGGGGATAACGTAAACACCGCGAAAAACGAGTATAATTCGTTTATAGCTCCGGATGAAAGCTTTCTCATATTTACTTCCCACGGCTGGGGAGATAGTCTTGGAGAAGGCGATCTCTACATCTGCTTCCGTAGAGAGGACGGGACATGGACCAGAGCCAGGAATATGGGGCCTGGAGTCAATTCATCAGCCCTGGATTATTGCCCGAGCATCAGCCCGGACGGCAAGTACTTTTTCTTTTCCAGCCGCAGATCGGGCAACGAAGATATCTATTGGGTAGATGCAAAAATTATCGAAAATTTGAAGCCGGAAGAGATAAAGTAAATAAATCCATATTTCCCATATTAAATAAAAAAATTATTAAACAAAATCTCTCTAACTTGTTATTATATAACAAGATAGAGGTTGATCAGGGCACAAAAAATGAAACACACAATGGGTGAAAGATCAAATATTCGTTTTAACAGAAAATTCAAGCTCGAATTTCATGGCGCAAGATTGACATCTGACGGTGGCCTTCTTGCCTACCGGGAGCTAGATGAGGCATTGGGATTATTTAGTTCAGTATCTGATGTTATGAACGATAGACGGACCGGACGAAATATTCAGCGTAAAATTAAACATTGGTCACTTCGGACTCTGCTTGTGAAACTCATAAAGATCGGGGCTAAGGTTCTGAGACACAGCCGTTATGTTATTTTCCAGATGGCAGAGGTTGCCATAAGTAAGGAAGTATTTTCTGAGATACTATCCGGGATCAGTAGATAACGATGCCATTCACTACAATAAGTTGCTATCCAATACGATCAGATGGACAGCTATCTCTGATCGATATATTTTTAGAGAGAAGCAACGAATATCAAAGAAAATGGTTACATACTGAATCCTAAAATGCATTGAAAATGCTACATTATGCAAGACAACAGTCAAAGACTGGTTTGCACATCGACAAAATCCAGACTTTTCTCTATCGCGAGGTTAATATGGGGAATATTTATTTCTGTTCAAATAGATACACAAGGTGTTTGAGAATGGACATATCGTGCTGACAAAGCGTTCGCAAATCCCAGGAGGGAATATTAACACGTTTATTGCTGATTAAGATAGGGAATATGGGATTAATTAATAGCAAAGGAAATAGATCTGGAGCAGGAGCCCCCTCCTTTTCCGGAGTTCAAGGAGATGAAGGAAAAATTTAAACATGAATGTTTCATAAGTGTTAGAAAATCCCAAGAAGATGAAGTTGGTATGTTTATTGCTTATAGAAACAGGGAATGTGGGATAATATAAGGGTGCTTTTTTGGTGAAAACGCCAAAAGGTGTCCTGAGGACTAGATACAGGAGACAATAAAATTTGTAAAGGAGAAAAATTATGAAGAGTAGAGCAATTTATGTCGGATATAAACTAATTGGGGGATGCAGCGGGGGAGTAATAGACTTGGCCTAAAAAAAAGTATGGATTCAAAAACAATACTTTTTTCATGTTGTCTTTGTTTTTCTTTCAGAATATTTTTATGTACATAAAATGAGTTCAAATACTTGCTGAAAAGGCGGGAGAAGATGAAAAAAGCCATAAAATAAGAAATAACCAATTAAAACCATTGAGGAGGAATTAAGATGAAAAGAAGAGATTTTTTGGGAAAAACAGGATTTAATGCTGGAGACAAAGCACCGATGAGAATTCAAAGATCCCTTGCCTGGGTCAGCGGTTGTCCTATTCTTTTAGCTTTTCTTGGATGTTTGATTGTGACGGCTGGTTTTACAAGTGCTGCCTCCCCCGTCTGCCAGACCCCTTCTCACGAAGAAATTCTGGAAAAGATGATGGACATAGCGGGAGTCAAACCTGGGATGGTCATCGGAGAAGTCGGAGCCGGGGGAGGAGATTTGGCTTTTCGCCTGGCGGAAAGAGTCGGGGCGGACGGGATAATATATGCAAATGATATCCACAAAGGATCTCTTGATTACATTGATAAAAAACAGGTTCGAAATATCGAGACCGTACTCGGTGAAACTGATGATCCGGCTTTTCCTGTAAAGAATCTGGATATGGTGATCATGAAAAATGTTTTTCATGATCTTGAGAATCCGCTCAGCCTGCTGGAAAATTTGAAGAAATATCTAAAAGAAGGGGCTCCGTTTGTTTTGATCGAGGCACACCGCTCAAAAGAGGATAAAAAAACGGCTATGTCTTTTCATGATATGACAAAAGAACAGCTCTTGAGCGTTGTCAAAAAATCGAGTTTTGAAATTGAACAGCCGGAAGCGTTTTTGCCCTCCCGGTGGAGCATCTATACACTTAAAGTGGATGAAAAAAAGAAAAAGTCTGTCTGGGCGAATTGGCTGTCAGGATTTCATTCTGTGATGAAAAAAGTCAATGATTTGGAAAAAGACAAAAACATTTCGCTGGCAAAAAAGCGGATTGCCTGGGTAAGGGCATTAGATTCGTACAGAGATAACAATCCCGAGACGGAAGAGGACGAGCGTTTGAGAGAATACATGATCAAAAGGATCGAATCACTGAAGAAGCAGGAAGGACAATCAGGCCAGTCGCATAAAGGCGTTCCGGTAAACAACACATCCGGGGGCTTCGCCGGTATTCGACTCAGGGCAGAGTACAAAACAGTAGACGATGATAGAGATTATATAGAAATATTGGAGCGCCTGGGATTCGAGGCTGAATTCAGGGTGAGATCCGGAGATTTTCCCAATCAATTCGAACCGGAATCAATTGAAGGAGACGAAGTTGTCGTGGATAGGGCATCGGGATTGATGTGGCACCAATCCGGCTCAGAGGAGCCGCTGGATTTTTTTACCGCTCAGGAATGGACTGAGGATATAAATATTCAAAAATATGCCGGATATTCCGATTGGAGGCTCCCTACGGTAGAGGAACTCCTCTCTTTGATCGAGACGGACAAGATGAATGGAGACGCACGCATTGATCCGTTGTTTTCAAGCGTTCAGAGTGTCATATGGACTGGGGACGAATATTATCCCGGGCGCGCATGGGCTGTCAACTTCAGCCGGTTTACCGCCACACTCTGGTATATTCTCAAAATCAATGCGAGTTGGGTTCGGCCGGTCCGATCGTTGAGATAGATTAGAACTAAAAGACTATTTACTAAGTTAAGATGAGTCATCTTCAAAAACAGAAGAAGGAAAACTTCCATTCTTAAGAGCTTCTATTCTCAAATGAATATGTGAATCTGGAGATACATACAACATTCTTCTTTTCTTCAGGGGGAGATATTTATTGGGTGAGCACGAAAATTATTTATCGACTGAAAACTGAACAAAAAATACCTGGAAATCACTTTTAGGTGAGATAAAATAGCTGAGCCGTCACTTCCTTCAACACCATTAGGTTGGCCATTCAATTGATTGGAAGGCATGTATTTTTTCTCGATAATTCTGGAGGCTAGCATGTATTTTTCGAAAAATCTTTTAAAAATAATTTTAGCTTTATTTTCCATGGTGCTAATCGGGTGTCAATCGAGTCCAGACTTTGAGGCAAGAAGATCGGAGATATTAGACCTCCATAAAAAACTCATTGACGATCACTTGTAGAAAAATGTGGATTCACTCGTTCAGGATTTTTCTGAAGATTATGTGTTTGTTTCAAACGGAGAGATAAGCCATCCAACAAAGGAAGAATTACAATCGTCGTTCAGAATCTATCTTAATAGCACTGCCTTTACCGATTATAGAGATCTTAGTGAACCGATTATTGGGATATCTGAAGATGGTTCAGTTGCATGGACCATCGTGAAGGTAAAAGTCGCAGGCAGCCAGATTAGGGATGATGGATCTAAAAGGGATTTCGATGTGACGTATGCATGGATCACATTGTTCAAGCAACAGGGTGGCAAATGGAAACGATTGATAGAGGTGTCAACTGACAATCAGAAATCTGATGAGTGAAACTACAGGAATCTTATTAATTTTGCTGTTTTTTTTAAAGCCGGCCGCATCGCTTTTTTTCATGTCTATGGCAGTATGTCCGGTCGTGAAATACTCAGGCTTAAGGATAATTTAAGTTAGAGGAGAAAACAGATGAAAAGGAAGCTATCTAAATTCATTATTGCGTTGTTCATGACAGCTTTAACAATAATCGGGAATTTTGGAGAGGAAACGACTCCTGCCCAAAAAGAAACGAAAGAATCCTTTGGGTGTCAGATCACATCGGGCCGCAGCACTCGCCCCATACCTGTCAAACTAGTGGATAATGTTGTCTATCTCCCTGTCAGGATAGGCGGTTCGTATTCGTTTGATTTTGTCCTTGATACTGGAGCAGGCAATGTCTCGGCTATCGATGAAAATATTGCCAGGGCTCTTGAGCTTTCCCTGGGAAAAAAATTCCGATTGGGTGGAGCCGGAGAGAAACAGGTTGATATGTACTTGCTCAATAATCTGAAGTATGAGCTTCCGGGATTGAAATTCAATGCAGAAAATGCATTCGTGATTCCCTTCGGTGGGATGTATCCCCATTGGGGAAGAAGGCTTGAAGGGCTTGTCGGTGGAGATCTTATATCTTGTGCTGTGACGGAAATCGATTATGTCGAGAAAACAGTCTGTTTTCATGACCCAAAGACTTTCCGGTACCAGGGAAAAGGTGAGGCGATTCCCCTCGACCTGAAAGGCTGGGCGTTTGTGGAGGCAAAGATTTTTCTAGTTGGGAAGCAAGACCCCATACATGCTCGTTTGATGCTGGATACCGGCCTGCGCATCACTTCTTTTAACAGCCCCTTCGTGAAGGAAAACGGACTGATTGAGCAGTCACCTCAAACGGTAAAGGCCATGACGGGATTCGGAATTGGCGGTGAAAGCTGGGGAATCATCGGCCGTGTTCGAGCTATCCGGATTGGGAGCATAATTATCGAGAATCCCGTTGTGGGTTTCTCCCAGGATGAAAAGGGCGCTCTGGCGACTGACGCCTATTCGGGGATTATAGGGGCTGATATCCTGTGCCGGTTTAATGTGGTTTTTGATTACGCGAGAAAACAGGTGTTTTTAGAAAAGAACGCGCATTTTAGCCAGACCTTTTGAATTCGACATGAGCGGCATCAGGATTATTTCGGAAGGGGAGGATTTCCACAAACACAAAATATTTCGTCTGATCGAGGATTCTCCGGCAGCAGCAGCCGGATTGAAGGAAGGAGATGAGATTGTCAAGATCGACGGCCGTTCTTCTTCTGAATTCACTCAGGAAGAAATGAAGAAACTCTTGATGCGGGAAGGGAAAAAAGTGACCTTGACCATCAGGCGCAGCGGTGAGCTTCTGAATGTGACCTTCAGGCTGGAACGATTTGTCTGATCTGCTCCTGGAACGGAAATAAGTATGACAGCCAATAATTTGGATGTGTTTTATCCCGTATTATCCTTATTAAACACAAAAATCACTTAACAAAATCACTCTTAGAATTAAAAACCGGAGGTGTTCTACTTGGATAATAAACAATTAATTATGGCAAAACAAAAAACAATTCACAATCTTCTGGTGATAGCATCTATTCTTACTATATTCTTTCTTGCCTGCCTTGATAATGTGCCCTCACAGAGTGAAACTCCTGGCTCCAATGTGAATTCTATATCAAATCAAGAAGAAGAAATTACCAACTCTATAGGAATGAAGCTGAGATTAATCAAAGCCGGATCGTTCATAAGGGGGACCGATATTTCAGAAGCCTGGCCAGATGAGAAGCCGGCTCACAGAGTAACTCTCACTAAAGATTATTACATTGGAATCTATGAAGTGACCCAAGCAGAATACAAAGCTGTAATGTTTAAAAATCCTTCAAGAGTCAAAGGTGATAATCTACCCGTTAATGCTGTGACCTGGTATGACGCTGTTGAATTTTGCAAAAAGTTAAGTGAAAAAACGGGAGACGTTTATCGTCTGCCCACTGATGCAGAATGGGAATATGCCTGTCGTGCTGGCACGACCACAAAATATTATTGGGGTGACAATCCAGAAGGCGGATATGCCTGGCATCTGGGAAATAGTGGGGGAAATATCCATCCTGTTGGCCAAAAAAAGCCGAATGCATGGAAGCTATACGATATGGTTGGTAACGTTGAAGAGTGGGTTCAAGACCTACAAGGCGGTCATTCTTCTGAGTCGCAGATAGATCCAACCGGACCTCTGCCCTCAAAAAACAAAAAAGAAATTTTTCATATGCTTAGAGGTATGAGCGCTAAAGATGACTTGGAATTTATGCGTGTTACGTTACGCCATTTTCATTCAGGTGGCTATCC
>JABAOF010006800.1_pt1 | contig 41262 bp, 24 predicted proteins | sample 7062171 | NCBI WGS metagenome assembly JABAOF01 (sample SAMN14538628, study PRJNA623070) | marine sediment metagenome | biome: marine biome [ENVO:00000428]; feature: marine pelagic biome [ENVO:01000023]; material: deep marine sediment [ENVO:00002113] | place: India: Gulf of Khambhat ... | reverse complement strand
GTGTTTGTTTACGTGGCCGAAACCCAAGTCATGCATGAGCAAAATTAGCTGGCGGATGAGCTAAATTAGCTCGTCTGTGAACAAAATTAGCTGACGGATGAACTAAATTAGCTCGTCCGTGAGCTAAATTAGCTTGTGACTGAACAATTTTAGCTGGTGGGTGAACAAAATTAACTCAATGGCCTTTAATTCCAAAGGCTGCCCATATATCCCCTCTCATGCAACTCAAATCCCGGCTGTAGGAAAATATCCTCAGCCATGCCGTTTAAATCCTTCCATTGCAAAAAAAATTCCATCCATGCAAAAAAATTGGCATCGACGCAAAAATAATCCCATCAATAGAGAAAAAAATCTTTCCGATGGCAAATTTTATGCATTTTTGCATAAATTTTGCCATCGTCTCAAAAAAATTCATAAATTCAGGATTAATTTATCCATCGTTTCAAAAAAATTCATGAATTTGCATGAATTTTGCCATCAATGGGAAAAAACATGCAATTTGAGAGAAAAAAATTAGCCACAAGGCTTGTAATCTCTCGTACCGCACGGGCACTCTGAGAAAACTGATGCCCTCCGTGCGGATCTACTAACCACAATTTTTATCTCCAGGATGGACATAAAAACTAAAAAACTTTAAGAATGTCCATCCTGAAACTCCTATGCCTCCGGCGGCCAAGGACTCTTTTGAAAAACCGCCCCTGGACCCCACAAAACTTTTTATTTAGTGGAGGGCGTTGTTGCCGTTGTCCCATATTATCGGACCACTGGCACCTTCATAGCCCGACAGTTCCTTCAATCCCCGGCGGATTCCCGGACGGTTCAAACCCTTTGACCGGATTGAGAGAATAATCAGTCGGGCGGCATCATATCCATAAGCGGCACTATATGTCGGGAACACACTGAATCGCTTCTCAAAATCCCGGCTGAACTGTTTATAAATTCCCCCGGTCTTGGCCTGATCAGGTGGCTGAAAGGGCTCAACCATATAAAGAGGTCCTTTGTAGATTGCTCGCAGTTCTTTTATATCCACTCCCGGGGACCAGGGCATGAATACGGGGCAAACAATGCCATTACCCTGGAGGGCCTTTAATAGCACAGGAACAGCGGCTGCCCGGAAACAAAGTACCAAAACACCGGGACGAAATCCCCGGATTCGTTCTACAATCGCTTGAAGCCCAGGTAAGTTTGGCGATACTTTAAAATGAAACAGCGGTGGTACCTTCTGCTGGTTCAGCTCTTTTTTAATTTCCCCGGCGGCGGCCCGGCTGTCATGATCGGTTGCGGATACCAGTCCCACCCGGTTAAAATGCCTGGTAACAATGCCATTCTTAACCAGTAACCGTGCCTGTATTTTGTCATCCGGCGGGAGACGAAATATCCACGGCACACCGGCGCGAGTTAATGAAGAAGCAGAGGAAACCGGTGCTATCACAGGAACGTGCGCCTTTGCCGCGATCTGCTGGGCAATATGGCTGGCACCGTCCCTGAACCCTATTACAGCCCATACCCGGTCCCCATATACCAGGCGGATCACTTCTTTTGAACCGGCAGCCCAGGGATCAGCGGCCCAACGCCGAACCAGGCGAAAATTTACACCCCGGTATCCACCCCCGGCATTTGCCTGTTCGACAGCCAGACTCACTCCCCGGTAAAGGTCATGGGCAGCGGGATCGCCTTGATTAAAAGGGGCGAAAAGACCGATGGGAATGGAACGTAACGATGAGGGATCGATAACGCTGCCTGGCGGTCCGTTAAAGGCCCGTGGATCATCAAGCATTCGTTTATAGGCGTCTTGCGCCTCAGCCATTGGGATTACGGCTGTGAAGCAGCATACAAGGATAAAGATAACCGCATACGTTCTCACTTCATGGCCTCTTCATGTGAATAGAAAACCCAGCGGCCTTTTTCTAAGACAGCCAGGGCAGCAGGACTGATATTATTGAAAACAGCATCAAACTCTTTTTTACCGGTAACGCCGTCAAAACGCTTTATCTTTGCCAATTCATCGCGAATCCTGGCACGATTGAGACCTGCTTTTTCGATTGCCTTTATCAGCATGCACATGCCGTCGTAGGCATGGGCGGCATAAGTTTCCGGGGCCTCGCCGAAACGTTTAATAAAAAGGCGATTAAATTCCAGATACCGGGGACCGCCGCTGTCCGGGTCATAGGGATACCCGGCTGCTACCTTGTCGATATTATCTCCCGCATTTTTAATAAAGTCCGTGGAGACCATCCGGTCACTGCCGATAAACCACTGGTTCATCCCCATGGCCCGCATTTGTTTAAGAATAAGGGCAGATTCGGCGGCATCGCCATAAGTGATAACGGCTTCGGGATTAAGGCTCTTGATTCGCTGCAATTGGGGAGTGAAGTCCGTATCCCCCACCGGGTAATTAAGCTCTGCCAGAAAAGGATGGCCCAATCGTGTCGCCGCATCCCTGAACTCATCGATGCCGATTCGTCCATAACGATTATTGGCTCGCAGGGCAGCTATCCTGGTTAACTTAAGCTTTTTGAAAACATAATCCGCTAATAAGTAACACATTTGCCGGTCGTCGGTAATGACGCGAAAAACCCAGGGTATAGCGGTCTCGGTGAAGGTAGGGTCGGTATCGCCGGTGTTCATCATGGGGATTTCCACTTTGAGGGCGACGCGAATGGCAATGTGGCTGTTAGCGCCGTCTATAGTACCGAGAATTGCCCAGACATTGTCTTTGTAAGCCAGGTGGATGATTTCGTTGCCGCTGGCTCCCCACAGTCCGTTATCGTTGCGCACGATCAATTTGTAAGGAATTTTCCCACCGCGATAGCCTCCCCTGGCATTGGCTTGTTCAATAGCAAGTTCTGCCCCTTGCAGCATCTTTTTTCCCAGGCTCTCCTCGTGAGACAAGCCCCCGGTAGCTACCGATACTGTCGGCTCAATAGGTCCCAGGAAACCTATCTTTACACTGTCCACATGTTCCGGCTCCGGGATTTCCCGACCGTATCCCCGGTATTCCAGGGGATCGAGGAAAAATTGTTTATAAGGTTTGGCAAACTTCCCAAAGGGAACGTACCTGGCCGGAGTTCGACCATAGCTGCCGGTTTCTTTCTTTTTTTCAGCCGATTCGGAGCCTTCTTGCGCCGTTATAGTCAAACCGGTCGTAAGCAACATCAACAACAAGAAAAAAATAAACGGTTTCATTTTTGCCTCCGGCGGACCCGCGGCGCGGGCACCCTATTAGTGGGGCTCTTTTTGGAAAAACTGCCCCCCTCTAATCGGCCGGGGCTGCCAGCCCCCCCCGCAAAAACTTTTTATTAGTTTTTAATCCGGGGTAGTAGTTTTTGCCGATGCCTCTTGCCAGTCCGTGGCCGGTGCCGATCCAGAGGTCCTTGCCCTGGAAATCGAGACAAATGACAAAATGATTGGGAAGAGTCAGTTTTGTAGGAACAGAACCATGTTCTTTATTTCCGGTACTGACATGGGCGGTCCATGTTTTATCCGTTGGTTTATCTTTTTTGTAAGTGACCCAGGTATCGGATTTAAAGTCTACCAGCACGGCCAGGCCAAGGTCGGTGGCATTGTAACAGGAAACAGCACTCCTGCCCAGGGAGAAATTGATAAAGTTGCTGGCCAGGCCGCTGTCATGGTCCATATAGCCGCGCCAGTGCCGGCCGTCGTAGCGGCTGAGTCCGAAATAGGTGGCGGCCCAGAGTACGCCGTCGATATAAGAGACCGATGTAGTAATATTGTGAATTAAACCGTCATCGCGATATAGATCGATTTCCATTTCCCTGTCCGGGTCGCGGTGGGCGTTCCACCGTCGTGTTTTCCTGTCCCATTCCAGGACCCCGCCGCCCCATACGGCAATATAGACCTTACCGTCACCGGCATTGGCATTGTAGCACCAGATTTCGTCCATAGGAGCATTCTTTTCCGTGTATATTTCCCATTCCCCGGTAACGGTATTATAGGAGCTGATTCCAGCAGTTGTGGCCGCCCATACGGTATCTTCCAGCAGGGCAACGCCATAAACCACATCGTTGACCAGGCCGCTGTTGAATTGATTAAAATGATCGAATCGTCCGCCGCTGAACCTTGCCAGTCCACCGCCGAACAATGCCAGCCATACATCGCCGGTCCTGGGACTGACAGCAATGCCGCTTACTACCTTCCAGGGCAAACCATCCTTCTCACGCCAGCTCTTCCAATGTCCGTTTTCATAAAGTGCCAGCCCACCTTCGGTTCCTACCCACAAACGTTTACCGTCGGCTCTAATGGCAAAAATATGATCATTGGGCAAACCATCTTTCACATAAAACGTTTCCCACTCAGTATAAATAAACGGAACTTTACCGTCCGAAGGACTACTAAAAGTTTTTGCGGGGGTCCAGGGGGCAGTTTTTTCAAAAAGAGCCCCCTGGTCGCCGAAGGCAACAAGAACCAATATAAAGAACGTCATTGCTAATTGTTTCATTATTTGTTCAACCTTTTAAAGGGTTTTTAGATATTCTATCAGGTCATTTAACTGGTCTTTAGTCATATCATTAGTTACCCCATGTTTGTCATCGGGATTGAACCGGGTCCAGATTTCTTCCAATGTATCTGCCCTGCCGTCATGGAGGTAGGGAGCGGTTTCGTAGATGTTGTTGAGATGAGGAACATCGAAATTCCCGTGGGTATCGAGGTGGGACCGGGTTCCCACATCGACGATTCGCCGGTTCGTGAAGTATGGCCCCGAATGACAATGATTACACCGGTTTTCTTTAGGGATTTCAGTCCTGGAATTGGTGTGAGTGCGTTCAAATAATAATTTTCCCCGGCGCTGGGCCGCGGTCAGTTCATGTCCCTTTCGATAGCGGTTGGGATTACGCGGGATCGTACATATATACCGTTCAAGGGCATTGACCTGTTCCGGGGTAAAGGGATCGATACGGGTAAAAAATACAGCTAAACGGGGCCCGCATTGGCGTCTCAGGGTCTTATTTTTCCCGGTCCATTTAAAGGGAGCGGTGTCCAGGATTCCCCGTAAGGTCCGGTTATCCACGGGGTTGACCCCCAACCCGTCCGGTTCGATGTCATAGGTAATACCGTCGACGCCGCCGTCGGGATGACAGGTATGACAGGAAAACTGTCGCCCGTAGGTTATTTCAGCGCTGTGAAAAATGCGCTCGCCAAAACGCTCCAGGGTAATTTCCTTTGGCCCTCCCAGGTCGATAACAGCGACACGCTCTTGTTTATCCACCTGGATGACAGAGATGGTATCGTCCAGTGCATCCGCCGCGTATACAAACCGTCCGTCCCCGGAAACGGCAAGACCGCGGGGATTTCGTCCTACAACGATACGTTTGACAACGTATTCACTGGCTATACCGAGGTGGTTGAGTAAAATCCGCTGCCGCTCTTCTTTACTGGCGCGGCCCAGTATGTTTTTTATTTTTGCCAGGTCGATGGCGGCAACAGCATCGATGCCTCCAGCCGAGACATACGCATACCTGCCGTCGGGGGTGATAACCACATCCGTGGGATCGGCAAAGTAATTGTCCATCTCATCCAGTAGAAGCTGATCCACCTGCCCGTCTTCCCGGAGAATGCCGATGCCGTTGGTAATCATCCAGCCCTGGATGACACGGGTGATAGGGAGCAAATTTTTTGTCCGCAGCAGTGTCACCAGGGCAAATTCTCCATCCGGGGAAAAATCAATGCCTTGAACCAGGTTGGCTCCCGGGATCATGATACGATTTTTGACCACCGACCGCTCCGTGTCGATTACAGTCACTTCCGACCGTGAAGGGGTACGAAATTTAACATAATGAGAAAGGTTATTGGTAATAAAAACGGAACGGCCGTCCGGGGACCGTTTAACAGCCCAGGCACCGCGTCCTGCGGACAGGCGTTTTACTTCGCTGCCAGCCTTGAGATCAACAACGGATATGTCGTTCGAGCCGGCATTTGCCACATACAGCGTATTATCATCCGCACCGGTTACCAGGCCATGAGGCTCGTCTCCCACCGGGATATGTTTAAGGACCTTATAACTATTCGCATCGATGACGGAAATGGTATCCGAGCCGCGATTACTGACAAAGATTCTCTTCCCGTCGGCAGAAAGGCATACACCGTGGGGTTGGTTTTGTACTTTTATCTCCGCTAATACGGTTCGTTTCCCGGTGTCCACAACAATAAGGCTGTCGGAACTCTCACAAGCGGCAAACAGTCGTTTGCCTCCCGGGGAAAGTGTTAGATTAAAGGGAGTTTTATATGTAATGGTACCGGTTTTGGCAGTGGACGTCCCCGGTTTCCAATGACGGATTTTTTCTTTCATTTGCTCATAGTTGAAATTTTTGCCGGTATGGCAGCGGATACAGGTATCACGGGTTGGTTTTACCAGGCCGGTTTGTTTCGCGGCAGCGGGATCGCGCCCGGCAGCTTCCTGTACATGCTTGTTCCCGGGGCCGTGGCAGCTTTCGCACTGTACGCCCCGGACGATCCCGGGACCCTGTCCTGTTGCATGGCACCTGAGGCAGGCGGCAGCTTTTTGCGGATTGCCTTTCACAAATTGTTTCCCGGCATTTTGACACGCCTTTTTTGTACCCAGTACTGCATACGCGTCGGCATGGGCTGAAAGACGCCACTTGCTGAATACATACCCTTTACTTTCTCCTTTATGGCATCCGGCACATACCATCACACCGGCGTATTGGCCACCCTGCGCCGACGAAACCACGCTCTCCCCGGGACCAGGGCTATCGCCACCTCTGCCCGGGTGTATCACCCGGTAAAGAAATTTTTTATAGTCAAAGGTTTCGGTCTCCAGGACTGCCATATGAGACTCTTTGGCATTATGACACACCAGGCAAAAATCTTCTCCGGGCATTTGTAAGCCGGCCTTTATTGCCGCTTCCCTGTCAACCATCACGGCTGCATCGGTGTATTCGCTGCCGGGGCCGTGACAGTACTCGCATTGAATCCCATCCTCCAAAAAGAAAGCCTCATCCCTCTGCCATGTTTCGGTATCGGAAGCGGTGGTGTGACATTTGAGGCACACAGGGCTGTCATAGGGATTAACATCGATTCCCGACAGCCTGGCGATTTCCCTTGCCTCAGGCATGGCCAGGGCAGCCCAGCTTCGCGCGTGTTTGGATAAATACCAGCGGTTAAACTGGTCTCGTTTTCCTACCATGTGATGACATCGGCGGCAGACAGCCTCACCCACATAAAACCGCTCGGTTTCGGCAGACACAGGTGAAGATACCATAATCAATAACGTTGAGCACAAAATAATTAGTCCGGGAAGAATAACTTTTAAATACCTATACATGCTGCCACCTCATCTACTTATTAATATATTTCTAATCCTCTTAATGAAAAGTTTTTGGGAGTCCAGAACCCTTTTTTCAAAAAGGGTTTTGGCCGCCGGAGGCAAGAAAGAGAAAATGCTTTCCCCTGGGTAATTGTCAAAACCTGGTTTGCGTCTATATTTTTCAGCACTTGGACCTTGCCGTTCGGCCAGCGAATCTCGATTTTTTCAGCTTTCTTGTTTTTTCCCAGCCCGAAATGGAGCCGGTAGTCGCTTTGGGAAAGATAGCCAGAACTGCTGATTACGTTGCGGGTTTGAGTCTTCCCTCCTGAGGTGAGACGAACTCGCGAGCCAATAGCGTCACGGTTGCTTTGTTTTCCTATTAGACGAATCATGAGCCAATGGTTGCGATTACCACCATCGTTACGCATGAGACGAGCCCTGGCATTCAAGTTCAAGATCAGGATGTCCAGGTCGCCGTCGTTATCGAAATCACCGGCTGCCGATCCCCGCCCCACGAATTTGACTTGAAAGTCTTTACCGGTTTGTGCCGAAACGTCCCGGAATTGTTTTCCGTTAACATTACGAAAGAGCAGGTCTTCTTCCGGTTCAAGGTGGTGGCTGTCGCCATTGGAAATGAAAATATCCAATAAACCGTCGTTATCGTAATCGAAGAAATTCCCGGACCAACTGGTATACTGTCCACAAGCAACAGCTATCCCGGACTGGGCGCTCATCTCCACGAAAAGCCCTTTGCCGGTGCTGCGATAGAGACAGGAGTATGCCATGTCCGGTACTAATATGTCCATATGCCCGTCAAGGTCAAAATCACCGAACTCGGGACCCATGGCAGAGGTGGCTTCACCGTTTTGGCCGAAACCAGTCCCGGACAACAGGGCGATTTCGCTGAATGTTCCATTACCGTTGTTGCGAAAAAAATAGTTCTCCATGGCATCGTTGGCTACAAAAATATCCATGGTGCCGTTATTGTCCAGGTCACAGGATGCAACCCCCATGGCCCGGCCCTGCGGTTTGAAAACCCCGGCTTTGCCGGTGACATCTTCAAACGTCCCATTGCCGCGGTTCCGATAAAGGATGTCCGGCTGCCCTTGATATGACAGCGGCCCCGGGAACGCTTCCGCTGCAAAATAATGTTTGTAATCGGGATCATAAAGGAGATAGTTGCCCACATATAAATCCAGGTACCCGTCGCCGTCATAATCGAGAAACGTACACCCGGTAGAAAAGAGTTTGCCCCCAACTCCTGCTTCCTGGGTTACATCGCTGAAGGTCCCATCCCCGTTGTTACGAAAAAGAACATTAGGGCCATAGTTGGTGATAAAAAGATCGGCATCGCCATCATTATCATAGTCCGCGGATATGCATCCCATTCCATAACCCCGGTCCCCTACCCCGGCATGGGAGGTGACATCGGTAAAGGTCCCGTTTCCATTGTTGCGATACAATACGTTCCTTAACTTGCCGGCAAGTTTACGTCCCCGTGGATGGTTAATCTCTTTTAGATAACTGCCGTTCACAAAGTAAATGTCGAGATCGCCGTCACCGTCATAATCGAAAAAAGCGGTTCCCGCACCCGTAGATTCGACGATATTGCTCAGCTCATGGTCCCCGATACTGTGGATAAACGTGATTCCCGCCTTTTCAGTAATGTCTACCAGTACCGGGAGCTGTTGTTTTTCGCTTTCGCCTGCCTTCGCCTGCGGAATGATAAGAATGAGTGCCAGAACAAAAAAGAAAAGAGTTGTTGTTTTCATTGGAAATTTTGTCATCAGTTATTTTTTCTTGGCGCAGCTTCGATTTGCACCGCTGGCTTGACAACGGCCCGGGGAAGCTGGTTGGGAGGCGCCAATTCCCTGTCCTCATGACAGCCAATACAACCGCGCGATTCCCGGGGCATTACCCAGGTCCAGGTGAGCTGAGTGGTAATCACCTTGCCTTCTTTATCCAACAGTTGGAAAGCCAGCGGGGTCTTAGCCGGGACACGAATGTGGAATGAACCGTCCGCTTCCACAGGCGCTGTTCCCAGGATACGGCGAGTCACCGCCGCTTCCCGGTCAAGGAAAACACCTTCCAGCACGCGTACCTGCTTGATTGATCCGCGGGCCAATTGTTTCACTTCAGGGCGATCGCTGATGTAGACATCGATGCAGTAGAAAACACCGGTTTCCCGGTTATGATCCACAAAAGAAGAGCGGCCTTTTACAACCGGATGAGAGGCCAGTACCCGCGCATCGACACAATGATAATCCTCGGAGAGGTAAAGCGTTTTTCTATGCCTTCGGCGACCAGGGGGGCTCTTTTCGAGAAAACTGCCCCCCTGGACCCCCCGCAAAAGCTTCTGATTAGTTTCGTCGTTTCCAACGACTGTTCCGGGGGTCAACAAATAAAGACCGTAGAGCGACCCTTTTTTCTTGGTGCGGTAAGAGACCACAAGACCTCCGTCAGGCAGAGGACAGGGACTGTGATAGAAGCCCTTTTCATCAGAGTCGATGACGTTGTACGAGTGTGCGGGCCGCCGTACCGATACGTATGCAAGCGCACCGCCGCCCAGCCATTGGCTAACATCGGTTTGGATAAAATAAACACGTCCGTCACGGGCGATCCGTACCATTTCTTTATTTCCCGGCACATCGAAACCGGTCAGGTAACCCATCAAATCAGTACCGTCAATGTTTACGGCAAGAAGATCAAGGCTTTTGCCCGAGCCGGTTTCAAACCCTTTGTTTTTCAAACTGCTGAAGATAATGCGCCCGTTGGGCAGGACGTCGGGGGAGAATTCGGGATATAAGTTGAATGTAACCCGCTGTGGGTTCTTTCCGTCAAGATCACAGGTATATAAATGATTTGATTGCAGGTAAGCAATCCTTCGGGTGGGTGCTTTGTCGTCAAGATGAAATAGGGAACCGACGTAAAGGGGAGACACGCAGTCACTGTCTCCATGAGTGATCTGTATCCTGTTTTCACCATTAACATCCATCTGCCAGATTTGCCAGTGTTCTCCCTCTCTCTGCTTTCCGGAAAACAGGATTTTTTCTCCGGAGAAGGAGACCGCGGGATCGCGGGCCGATAGGAATCCAGTGGTCAGGTGAACCACTTTTCCCCGGGTACCGGAAAAGGAGAAACGGACAATTTGACACCCGTCTACATAGCGGTCCGATGGCAGTTGAGTACTTATAGGAGGAGTTGAGGGTTCAGCGGCGGCCGGTATACGGACAAAGATAATATCCGGCTTTTTTGGCAGTGGAACACTTGCTCTCATGACAAAACTGGAGGATAAAATGACCACCGTCAATAATAAGCAAAATCTCCAGGTTGTTTTTTTATTAATCATGGCCCCTGTCTCGATGTCGGCAAACCAATTGCCCCTTCGATTTCTACCAGCAAACTCTCCCGGCATATATCCGCAACCAGGTACAAAGAGGGCACTTCTTCAAAATATTCATCACAGATTTTTTTTACTCTCGGCATATCGGTTTCATTTTTAACGTAAACCCGGATATGAGAAAAAGGGAAAGCAGCCGAAGATACCGGCAAAGCATGTTTTTCCAGGTTGTCCGGGGAAATCAGCCGGAAAATATTTTCGATAGTAACCCGGGTTTGTTTTTCCACATCAGCCGGAGATACGACTTTTTGTCCCCGGATGGCAGCAGTGCCGGAAATATAAATATAATAGTAATCATCTTTTGCAATCGCTTTGGCCCTTTCGAATTTCGGCGTGGATTTCTGCCCGAAACCATGAATCGCACGTCCTACCAATTCCTCCTGGGAGTATTGATAGGCATCCACCTGGTCCGGGTTTTTTACCGGGATGACCATCATATCGCCGGGAACATCGGCTGCGATAAATTCCAACACCACACCACCGCAGTCCATTCCTATCCCGGTAGCTGACGGATAACCCCTCTTGAAATCTACCTCTCCATAATTAAGTGACCGGATATCGTTAAAAACCTGGTAATTCTGCCTGGTTCCATCTTTAAAATCCGTGTTCCCGGTAATATTTTCAATGTAATTCCACTGCCTGACGATATGTGAGAAATCCATATTCTCATTTTCCAGTATCCGTTTCATGAGCCTGAAGGCATCTTTCGATTGCTGTAGTGTGTCGGCGGAGATTTCTCCCGAAGTAATGCCAGCAGCGTAGATTTCTCTGCGGCCGGGATAGTTGACAGTGATATATCTGATGTCATCCAGGTCTTTACGGGAAATAACAACCCTATCGTCCCGGTGGGTCATTACTACCAGTTCAACAGCCATTAAAGCCCCTCCTTCCGGAGGTTGCCCTATGAAACCGGTGGGTGGATAGAAAGATTTATAAAAATCCTTCAAACCGGTAGACAATTCTTTTTTTAGGGAATAGAAATCATTCTTATCAGCGGTATTAAGAAAAACTGTTTGTTTCAGGACGTCCCGGGTTTCTAACCGGCAGTCGGCCAGGGATTTTTCAATGGTGTGGAGGCACTCATCCAGTTGTTCTTCCAGGGAAGAGGAACATTGCATCATAGTTTTTTCAGGTTGAATGTACATAACTTGTTCTCTAAGCATAGGGTATTTTAAAACACAAATAAACGATTGTCAAGAAAAGAAAGCTCCCCTTTTCCCCTATTCTTCTTCTTTATTTAACCAGTCCGTGAGGAATATTTGGGCTTTGAGGATTCACGGTTACCCTCCGAGTTGCCGGGTTTATTACCAGGTCCATGTCCTCCATGGGTACAGTCCTCATTAGTACCGAATCCCCAAGAACGAGAGCACCCGTGAAACTCGTGCGATTCTCAAAGTTCACCTGAACCGGTCCGACATAGGGGACTACCAGGTTGCGTCCGTCGGCTGTAGTGATTGCCCTTTTCTCGATCTCTGTCAGTCCCAGTTGGATCTGCACGTGGTCAGGGATGCAGATCGTGATTGCCCCGGTGTCCACCGGCGTGAAGGTGTTATCCTCCGGCATGAATGTGTAAAACTGTATTGTGGCTATATAAAGCTCCGGTACTGACCTAAAAAGCTTCGGCGGTGACATATAAAGCTTCGGCACTGACCTAAGAAGCTTCAGCGGTGACATATAAAGCTCCGGCACTGACCTAAAAAGCTTCGGCGGTGACATATAAAGCAGCTCCAATACTGACGGAAAAAGCTTCGGTATGGATATATAAAGCTTTAACGGGGATACGGCTTTCAGTTTTCCTACGGCCCGACAAGCATCTTCCTACGGGTCAACCACCAATTCCTACGGCTTCCTCACCCCATTCCTACGGGTCTGGGACCGTCTTCCTACGGGCCAGGGAGCCGTCCCTACGGCCCTGGAACCATCTTCCTACGGCCTGGGAACCCGTTCCTACGGGTCCAGAACCACCTTCCTACGGGTCCCTGACTCCTTGCCGACAGCACGGGGATCCCCTTCCCAGGCAGATTTACCCCCTTCAAGAGAGCCGACATCCTGACTCCCGGGCAGGATGACATAGAGACCGACCATGTTGACATAGTTAAAAAAATTTATCTGTCCCGTTTCTAAATCTTGCCATTTCCTGGCAGAATATTTTAGCCACAGAGATCACAGAGAGAAGGCTTTTTGTCAGACGCTAAAGAATAAAGTAACAGTTAAGCGCCAACCACAAGCCGCAAGCACCAGCCAAAGCTAAAAGCTGGAGCTTGAGGCTGGCGCTGGTGCTAACAACTGCTGGAACTTGCAACTTAACTGTTACATAAGTAGAAATACTCATTTTTTCCAAAAGGGGTTGACTTTCTTTCCCAAGGTGTGGTAAAAAGTTACTTCCGGGAAAGACCGGCGATGATTAGATGGAGAACACCTGAGTTGGCGGGGTTAATGGGGGTAAAAGTTAGAGTGACACCCTCTAAGGGCGGAAGCTTAACCGTTTTGAATTTTATTTTCCCTCCTTTTATTAATACTCTGTAAAATGCGCAAAAAAAAACAACGTTTTTCCGGTTGGTATCTTTCAAATGTCATGAATAAATCCTATAGGGTGGGGACGCCGTCCCCCTATTGGCAAATAAGCCGTAATATACGAATTTCGTATAATAATAAGTTAGCCAACATATAGATATCTATAGGAGAATTAATGAGAAAATGCCATATTATTGTGCAAGAGGCAGTAAACCAGATGGAAAACGCTGCTCGAATTGCACTTGACGCTCTTGTTTCTAGTCGAATCGAGCAAGAGCCAGCCTTTACTGATCGGTTGCTCGGTGGTATCGAACATGCAATGGATGGATTTCGTCATGAGGGTATAATTTGGACTGCGAAAACCTTTACAGATCGCGGTCATAAATCGCAGGAATCGAGGATTGGTGCGGACTTCGCTGGTGTATTGAAGCTTGATCTGGCACGCGTTTCTTTGTCGACGGGGTTCCTTGCCCAGGCTAAACTAGTTGATCCTAGAGATAGCTTATCAAAAAAAGAATATCAGCGCTTAGTAAGTCAATGTCGCTTTATGTTACATATTTCGCCTGCTTCTTATGTCTTTTTATACTCTGTATCAGGAATACAAATCGTTCCTGCTATATCTTTAACCAATGCAAAACAACGTAACCCTTATCTTTTATATAAAATGACTTTCTCTCAATTTTTTGAGTACCACTTAGCTTCATTCATAGGAGATTATCGATTGGGTATTCCATCAATTGAGGCTATTAAAAACCTTAGAACAGACTCAATAGCTCAGCGTGTGCTATTTTTATCAGCTACAAGTTCAAAGAGTCGTTCAAAATGAAACTCATCGAGTTATTTTCTTATCTATCGTAATCGGCTAACAAGCGCATGCAACATACAGCCAAAAGCCTGCATCTTTTGGAGATAACTTACCTGGCACTTTTTTCTTATAAATGACCGTTTCGTTTTGTCCCGGAGATAATTCCTTGTTGTCCAGAAGCGGGTAGATGTAGATCGGCTTTCTGTCAAATGTTGAGGATAACTTACCTGGCAACTTATTCGGTGGATCAATTTATAATGAATCGTGTAGTGGGAAATTGGGCTGGACGTTATTGGGAAAGTGGTGGGGTTTATTGAGCGCTTATGATAAATGGGAGTGGATTTTTACGTCGAAATCGAATAAAATAACCCCATAATCGGATTGGAAGAGTTAAACAGGGGGCTGTCTTTGATTTCTTGTTTCTTGGAGTCTTATGATCATCAAGTCTCACGAAGACGTTGGCATTATCGATATCAATAAGGTTGCAGAAAAAACTCAAATAATTCATTTCATTTTTTACTGTTTTATACTTTTTCAAAATAGGAAATTTTGCCAATTGAAAAATAGTTGTTTTTCCATTAAAATTATCCTTTGAGTTATAATCGAGATATCGAATGAAAAACAAGGTTAACATTTTGCATCTTTCGGATTTGCACTTTGGTGATGAATCCCTTACAATGGCGGCCAAACGGAAAAATGTCCTTGAGCGAATGGTGGAAATAATAAAAAAAGAGGACAGGTTATGGAAACCTCATTTACTGGTTATTTCGGGGGATATCGGATGGAAAGGCGAAAAAGATGATTATCAACATGCAAAGAAGTGGTTAATCCAAATTCTGGATGCATTGGAGTTAACGTCAAAAGAATTGATTATCTGTGCTGGTAATCATGATATAGACTTAAAAGAAGCACAGTTTTTAGTATCACCGTCAAACAGTCAGGATGCTGATAATCTTCTAAGAGTGGAAAATATCCATCGTTTTTCAAAACCTTTTGAAAATTACATTTCTTTTTGTCAAGAAATGGGGATAGTTCCTTATTCCATCGGTACTGAATATTCATTCATGGTTGGAAGCCGAAAGGTGGAAGGGCTTCGGTTTATAATTTTGAACTCAGCTTGGTTTTGCCGAAAGAACAAAATGAATAAACTCTGGATCGGTCTTCCACACCTTCAAATTATGGAGGCTTCTGGGCAATTGGGTAACAAAGATATGGTAAACATTGCATTGATTCACCATCCACCTGAATGGCTTGATGAAGAGGAAAATAACAGTTATGGCAAACGTCTGAATACCTATCAATATTTAACTCAATATTGTTCTCTGGTTCTTTCCGGCCATGTGCATGGCGCAATAAAAAAGAGCGATCTGAAGTGTGAGCAAGCATTTTTGTTTATAGGAGGGTCATCCTATTCGGGTGACTGTGTTCGTAATAATTTTTCACTGTTTCAGGTAGATATCGAGAAGTTCATCGTTAAACGTAGACCATTTAGATTCGAACCTGCTGATTGGTTATGGGCATATAACAAGGATTACAAAGTTGTAATTGATTTCAGAAAAAAAGCTATTATAAATGAAGAAGTAGTAGCTGAAGATGATTTTTATAAATTACTCTTAAGAGGTTCAAAATCTTATTACAGCGCCCTTACAGGTATTTATGGAAGGTTTAAGTATATCAGCATTTCTGACATTATATTGACACCTCCCAAAAGCGAAATGATTGAAACAGTGATAGAAGAAGAAGGAGAAGAGGCAAAACCACAGGATATCCTGTCTGCTTTAGCAATGCTCTGGAATAAGAAGTGTAAGCATGCGGTGATACTTGGTGAAGGAGGCATGGGGAAAACAGTTTCGTTGATTCGTTTGTGGGATGAGTATACCAAAAGCATGGATGAAAGAAAACCTGTGCCAGTGTTTATTTCCTTGAACGAATACAATCGGTTTCGAGAGTCGTCCAAAAGGGAAAACTTTATTATTACAATGATTAAAGAGAATTACCTGGACCCTTCGGTATCGGGATCCGACATCTGGGAAGCCATGAATACGCCTATTCAAGAAGAAGATGAATTTATCCCCTCTATGATTCTATTGCTGGATGGCTTTAATGAAATAACGGTGGACAACAGGGAGTTATTGATCGAATTGAGAGAACTAATTGAGCAGGCCCGTGGGATACAAATTGTAGTCTCAAGTCGATTCGATATGCGAGCTAATTTTAATTGGGACGAGTTCAATCTGCTGACATTACCAGCACTTGAAAATAAGCAGATAGAATCCTATTTGCAGATGCAGGGTGTGCATGTTCCCAATAGTCGTTCCGAAGAACACATTAGCCGTTTGCGTTATCTCATCAAAAATCCCATGATGCTAACCCTCTACACCTCAACCTGCGAGGTTCAAAGGAATCATCAGAATGATAAGAATTGTACCTTCAAAGAAAAATTGGAAACACCCGGCGAATTGCTTTGGAATTTTATGGAAGCCTATGTGGCGCGGCTGTATGAGCGAATTGATATTGAAGAGGAGAAAAAGTTGTTTTATAAATTTCTTTTGAAGTTTTTGTTGCCTGCCATCGGTTATGAGATGGAAAAAGGGGGTCAATTTGAGTATACTTATTATGAGTTGAATAATGTTTTAGGAAAATATTGCAAACAATTTTATGATAACGATTTCTATGCTACATTTCTTGATTATATAACAGAAGTTGAGAATTTTAGGGAAGAGTTTCAACTTAGAGTGGAGACTGAGAGAAATAAAAAAATAATAAAGATTCTCTCTGAAGAACTTCGATTAATTGTGGAAGAAAGAAACTCCTTCCGTTTTCTGCATCAGAATTTCAGGGATTTCTTTGCTGCTGTCCACATTCTGAATGAAATTTTCATCTCTTTGAAGAAAAAAGAGATTGCAAGTGTTTTGAAAGAGAGAACTATTTCACTTTGCGTTCGGCGGTATTTGGGAGAAATTGAAGGAGAACATTATTCCAAACCGTTTTTAGTAAAAGGAGAATTCTGGAAAATTAATGAGAATAAAGATTCTTTACTTTATAGGACTATTGATCTGTGTCGCGGTTGTTTCGACAGGGGTGTCGGCTTTGCAGTATGGAATATCATCGAAACATGGAAGGAGGTAAGGGAAGAGTTGAGCGGCGCCGATTTATCCCGCCTGAATTTATCAAAGATTATTTTAAATAGTGTAAAGTGCAGTCGTTTTTATAAAAACAATCATCTCTCAGCCAAATTTGATGGAGCTTTGCTACATGAAAGAAATATTTTCCCCCAAGGACATTCTTTTCCAATTAATAGTGTTGTGTACAGTCCTGATGGTGAAAAAATACTTTCAGCTTCTGAAGATAAAAAAATAAAAGAGTGGGATGTCGAAACCGGTGAATGTTTAAAAACATATCATGGGCATTCTCATGGAATATATAAAGCTGTGTACAGCACAGATGGTCATAAAATTCTTTCAACTTCTTACGATGAACCAATCAAAGAGTGGGATGTCGAATCTGGAAAATGTTTAAAAACCTACCAACGATATATAGGGATCGTAAAAAATATTATTTGGAACCCGATTAGTAAAAAAATCTTTACTGCTTTATGGGAAGGAACGATCGAAGAATGGGACCTCGAAGCTGAAATATGCCTAAGGAAATATCAAAAACATTTTGCCGGTGTAAGCAGCATAGTGCAAAGCTCAGATGGTAAAAAAATTCTGTCTGCATCTCATGACAGAACAATAAAAGAGTGGGACAGGAAGACCGGACATTGTATAAAAGTTTATGTTGGTCATACTGCACCTGTAATTAGTTCAGTTTACAGTCAGGATGGTCAAAAAATTCTATCCTCATCCACTGATAAAACAATTAAAGAGTGGGATATTCACACAGGGAAATGTTTAAAAACGTATAAGGGACATTCTAAACCAGTAAATATTGCATTATATAGTCATAATGGCAAAAAAATTCTGTCTGCATCCTATGATTACACGATAAAAGAGTGGGATGTTGAAACTAGAGAATGTCTGAAGACTTATAAAGGACACATTGACACAATAAATAGCATTTTGTACAGTCCTGATGGTAAAAAAATAATTTCTGCTTCTTCTGATAGAAGGATAAAAGAATGGGATATCGTAACTGGAGAATGTCTGAAAACTTATCAGGGATACTTAACCGCAATAAATATGGGAATATACAGACCAGATGGGAAAAGAATCCTGGCTGCATGCTCTGATTACACTATAAAAGAGTGGGATGTCGAAACCGGGGAATGTTTAAAAATATATAAAGGTCATTCTGATGCAGTATATAGTGCAATTTATAGCGAAGATTTCAAAAAAATTCTTTCATCTTCTGTTTATGGTACAATCAAAGAGTGGGATGCTGAAACTGGTGAATGCATAAAGACCTATAAAGGTGATTACGGTGTATGGTCTAGACCCTTGTACAGCCAAAATGGTCAAAAAATTTTTTGCACATTTTATACTAATGTTGAAGCGAAAGAACAAAAAGTAAAAGAGCTTGATGTAGAAACTGGCGAATGTTTAAGAACCTTTCTCAAAGAGAATCAAGAAACCCCTAAAACCCAAAAAATCGTTAAGATTAAAAGAGAAAGAGGCAAAGATTCCAATAAAATAGAAATAAAAAATGCTGATGCAGAAATGTTGACTATTCAAAACATCCCTGGACTGTTCATTCAAAAATGTTCCTTCAAAAACCTCCACCCCGACAGCGATTTGTCTGAGGAAAGTAAAACGTTGATGAAGCAATATGGAGCGATTTTCTGAGTAAGAGCATGGATGAAGAAAAAATATGCGGTCAAGTAATTTATTTGCCATATCATTTCCCGGACGGTTGGGCAGGAATTCTTTTTTGGTGATGAAAAATAAATTACCTGTCTCTATTGCCTTTTACCTTATTGTGGATTAAAAACGAAGAATAGTCCTGTTTTTTAAAAAAGTCGCATATTTTATTGCTAAATTTTAACATCCAAAATGCTGTTGATAGACAAACGCGAATTTCGTATAATTATAGTTATACAACAAAAATTAAACGAATAAAGCAAAGGACAATATGAAACAATCGATTGTACATGTTGCCCTGGTAGTTAAAGACTACGATGAGGCTATTGCTTTTTATACACAAAAACTTAAATTCGAGTTGATAGAGGATACATATCAACCTGAACAAAATAAGCGTTGGGTTGTGGTTTCTCCTCCCGGATCCAAAGGAGTAACATTGCTATTAGCCAGAGCTTCTAAACCAGAACAAAGGCCTTTTATTGGTAATCAATCAGGTGGACGTGTATTCCTTTTTCTCAATACTGACGATTTTTGGCGTGATTACAATGAAATGATATCCAAAGGAATTAAGTTTGTAAGGAAGCCCAAGAAACAAGAATACGGTATGGTAGCAGTATTTGAAGATTTATATGGGAATCTTTGGGATCTGCTTGAGCTAAATCGTGATCACCCAATTTCCAAACGATCAGTATAACAAATTGCTTCACTGGAACCCAACTACGCGGCTTCACCGCTCCGTTGGTTCCGGTGAGCATTACGTTCGACGAACGAGAAAGGAGAGACAATCATGTTCAGTAAGAAGACATTCAAAATCTGTGGTTTCGGAATCGTGCTCGTCGCGATTTTTGTCGTGATCTCAGCCTATCGCGTGTCTGCTCACTGCGACGCGCTTGACGGACCGGTGATCAAGGAGGCCCAGCTCGCCCTTGAGAAAGGTGACGTGACACCACTCCTCAAGTGGGTGACTAAGGAGCACGAAAATGACATTCGCAATGCGTTTGCGCAAACCCTTGCCGTTCGGACAAAGGGCAAAGACGCCCGCGAACTCGCAGACCGCTTCTTCTTCGAGACACTCGTGCGTGTTCATCGTGCCGGAGAAGGGGCTCCGTATACGGGACTGAAGCCTGCTGGCACTATTGCGCCAGCCGTTGCGGCCGCCGACAAGGCCCTCCTTGCTGGTTCAGTGGACGAACTTTCTGCCAAGATTGGCAATGCTGTGCGCGATGGAATACGGAAACGGTTCGCAGAGGTCGCAGAGAAGAAGAAACACGCTAACGACAGTGTCGAGGCCGGTAGAGTGTTCGTTGAGGCCTATGTCGAGTACGTCCACTTTGTTGAGGGCATCCATAATATGGTCGCAAGGGGGCCGGAACACGACCACGGCGGGAAAGACGCGCACTGAGATCGTCGAACAAGACAGTTCGAGCGGACACAAAATACGCGCCGCTCAACTGCGGCGTTCGGTGATGTAGAAAGGAATGCATATGAAAACTATCATTGCTATCCTGCTGCTTATTGCCCCGTCCTGTTTTACATTCGGAGAAGAAAGCGTTGAATTACGGGGTCTGATCTTGTAGTGCAATATTTTTGAGGGTAACAATCCCACCCACCACGTCCACCACGTGGTTCGACGGTTAATAGGGTGTTGAATCAGCTTGCGTGGAGAAGTGATTCTAAAAACGCCACTGTGTGCTCCTCGCCGAAGGCGTTTAAAACCTGTCCGAAGGGCACCTATTTAATAATTAATAATCAATTGTTAATTGTTAATTATTAATGAAAGATTTCTATTAACCTTGCCCGAAGGGTACCTCTTTGTTTGGTTACTGGGTCGGTTACGGGGTCGTGTTACGGGGTCGCGTCTCAACAGGTCGTCCGAGAATTCATTTTCACCTTATTTTTGGGTGAACACGAGGTTCACCCCTACAAAGGCTGATCAACGCTGTATTGGGTAGGGGCGAATCTTGTATTCGCCCTTTTCTCTAAGAAATTCAGTTCTCGGACAGCCTGTCAACATTTGACATTTCTGGTGGGTCAACGATTGGATTTTATGGTGGTCTTTTGAGCCCTGCTTTATCCCTCTCTATCCCTCTCGCCGTCAGGCGTATAACCAACCCAACGCCCGAAGGGCACCTTATCTCTCGTACCGCACGGGGCCCGCGGCGCATAGCGTCGCCGGCCACAGCAGGCCCTTCGGGCCATCGGAAGGCTTCCTTCCCCTATCCAACCAACCAGGTGACCACTTTTGAAATTGACATTTGATGAATAAAAAGACCGTTTTCCCAAACGGGTGGGGAAGCCTTCAACTACCTTCTCTCTTCTTGATCTCATCGTTGCCATAGGCCTTTAAATATACTTGCCTGGACCAATTTTCACAATAATTTTTTTTCCAATTTTTTTGAAATAATAAATCCTATTGATTGCTGCTTGCCCCTGGGTTTCGGAGTTTCAATCAATTTTCGGATTTCACTGACCAATTCAATCAGTATCTCATCATGATCACTTACACGTCTTTCCAACTGATCGACTTTTAGTGCCAATTTCTCATTTTTCAGCGCCATTTCACGAATCCGAACGAAAGTCCTGACGATATAGACACTCATTTTATTTGCCTGAGCCGAATTCAGTACATTTGCAGCTTGCAATGCTCCGTGTTCTGTAAAAACCAACGGCGGTTTCCGCCGACCACCCCAATCTGAACTTGATGTCGCAATTTGCGATTTCAAGTTGTCAAACTCCTATCTGCTGAGTTGGAACATAAAATCTTCTGGAAATTTTTCAATATTTCTGCGCACTTGTTCGTTAAGGCGCCTCGTTTCGACACCATATAATTCAGCCAGATCGAAGTCCAAAATTACTTTTTTCCCACGAATGATCATTATGATTTTTAATATCTGCTTTTCGGGAATAATATCTTTAGGTCGATTTGTCATTTTTTTAATCATCACGCTTCTTATAACATGAAATATAGAATTTTTCAACCTTTTTTAAATGAAAAAAAAGGGGAAAGCGGTGCCCTTCGGGCAGATTTTAGACGCCTGCGGCGGGAAATTCCGGGGCCTCGCTGAACTCCTTTTATTTTCGCCGAAGGCACCTTATCTCTCGTACCGCACGGGCACTCTTAAAAAACTGCTGCCCTCCGTGCGGATCTACTAACCACTACTTGTATCTACAGGATGGACATAAAAACTAGAAAATTTGAAAACTTTTTGTATGTCCATCCTGAAACTCCTATGCCTCCGGCGGCCAAAAACCTTTTTGAAAAAAGGTTTCTGGACTTCCAAATACTTTTTATAAGGCGGAGGCGAAGAGCACAGTGCAGGAATAAAGACAGTCAAAATACCTGTTTTAATCTGAATTAATTTTTAAGTTAGCGCTCATGCCCCTTTCCCCCCTGGATTTTCTTTACTACTCCTTTCAATTTACTGTTTGCCGGACAGGTACCTGGTATTGTAGAGCTTATGAAGACGGTGGACGCGGGCACTGCGTTTACCAATATAAGGCACCGGTTCTACGGTCTCCCCGGTACTGGTATATAGGTCCATATCTTTACACCAACCATCGGTCTCAAGCACAAAGACGCGGGTCCATCCTTCCATGCGGGGCTTTGGCGGCTCCCGGAACTCCAGGTGAACTCCCTCACCGGCAGCAAAAATAGCCACCGCATTATCTTTCGCTTCCACTAATTCTTCAATACTTCCGAACCTGGTGTAAAACCCCTCAAGAAAATGCGTATCCCAAAAAGGCTTTCGTTTCTCATAATCATAATCAGGAAGACGCTGAGCCCGGTCAATCCGCTGAGGAAAACCAACCTGCTCCAACTGCGCCAACTCTAACATTAATTCATGACGTTCGACCTCCGGACACGTTTCCGCAAAAACCACGGCCAACCGGTCCCAATAGATTTCCTGGTTGGTGCTGATGCGAATTTGACGAACACCTTTGGGAAGCGGCGGCAGCGGGACAGACATCTGGCGCGGCATACCTGCCGGATAGCCAAACTGTTCTAGAACCTTCACCCACTGCCCGTCAGGCTGGCGCACCTCGATGCTAGGAGCACGATAATCCGCCCCTGCCTGCCATGCGGCAAAATTGGTCTGCGAGTAAGGATACTCCACCCAACCATCAGCCACTAAAACAGCCTGCCCCGGGAAACTGTCCAACGCCCGGGGAAAGGTAACGGTCAGGATATGGTCCTGCTGGAGCCGTCCAATAAAACGCCGGTCCAATTCACCCGGCGGTGCTGCTTTCAAGTCCCTCTTCGACACCGCTGCCGTTACATCTTCATTACGATCGTTTATCGCTTCCACGGGTATTAAAATATTTCGATAAAAACGCAGGAGACCTGATGGGAAGGGCTCGCTGATCCCCATGCGCTCATCCAATGTCATGGACCAACCCGGGGGCAGATCGTACGCTTTCAACCGTACCGCGTCCAGGTAGGCCGCCTCTTCCATGGGTTCGGTCAGTTTGAGGATCAATCGACCGTTCCGCGGCTGAAGAAGGCCCGGGGGCAGCATGAAATTTTCCCAGGGCCGCGGTTCCGAGTATTGCCCAGGCCCCACTGCATACCCTATACCTCCTACGCCCAGGATGTCGCTCACGAATTCAAAGATTTTACCGTTCCAGGCAAACAGCACGGGACAACTGGATACCTGGCGCTGGGTCTCCGTGATTTTGTGGAGTTTTCCTGCTTCCAGGTCCAGTTCGGTCTGGAACACGCCGTCAGACCAGTCCAGGGCTGCGAAATCAATGCGCTCTGCTCCCCCCAGCCCTACTGTCACCGGCTGCAGCCCCTGACCCGGTCCCGAGTCGCTGCGGAACGTATCCAGTACGGTCCACCGCGAATCAACACGTATCGCCAGACGCGTCCCAATGCCGGATGCATTGGAACGCCATGTAGAGTTCGCATCTTTCATCCCCGATAATTTCAATAAAGCAAAGGAATATCTCCCGGGACCGGTCGGCCAGAAAAAGGGAGGCTCCCCCGGACTCCAACCCAGGACGGAAGGACCACGGGAGGAGTTGATGACTGCCCAGGCAGCAAGGCCGGTTTTTTCCTTACCAGGTACTGTAAACGTAAAAAGCGGTTTAAGGTGTGTACCGTCAAATGAAGCCGCCCACCAGCCGTTACCACCGGATACGATGATATCAAGCATCCCGTCGCCGTCTACATCTACCAGTGCCAGGCGTGGTTGCAGCTTTATTTTGCCTTCGGCGACCAGGGGGCTCTTTTTGAAAAAACTGCCCCCTGGACCCCCGCAAAAACTTTTCATTTTGGTGAGTGCGACTCCTCCCCAGGTATCTTCTTTATTGGGCCGCCACCGGGTAAGAATCCCTTGCGAATCCAGGGTATAAAGCTCGGTAAGACCGTCGGTGTCCACATCCCCGGCCACTGCCGCGATAACATCCGCTGAAATGAATGTTTCAAATCCTTTTGCCGAATGGTATTTCCACAGGCGTTGGTTGATATATACTTCATGAGGAGGCCGTTGGTTAATAACGATCACATCCGCATCACGATCGGCATCCAGGTCGGTAATGACGATAGACCGGGAAGGCGTACCGTTCCCCTTCAAACCATAATCGGCAGCCAGCGGCCGGAACGTGCCGTCACGGTTGTTGTTGAGGAGTTCATTGGGACTGTTGGCGTTTATTAGAAAAATATCCAGGTCCCCATCGTGATCGGCATCGAAAAGAGCGCCGTCCACTGTGTCCAAATCGCCGTTGGCGGTCCCGGTATCCCCGGTCATGTCCTGCCATTTGCCCCCTGCCTCCTGGTACCAAAGCTGGTTCGGTCCCCGTCGGCAAAGATAGACATCCACGAATCCGTCATTGTTTATGTCACCCCACAACGCAGCATTTACCCCAATCACACCAGACAACGGGTGCCGGCTGTCCAGGGTGTATGTCCCGTCCCCGGGGTTACCCCGAAACAGTGCATTACCAATCCCATTAGGAAGCGTAATTGCTCCTGGGATAAATATGTCCGGGTGGTTGTTGCCGTCGATATCACATATAGTAACACTGGAACTGGTCAATGTACCGTTTTGTCGATGATGCCAGCGTGTCCCTTCATTTACTACAATCGTTTTCACCGCATTAAACAGGGGACCGGCAGGTTTTTTTACCGGCTCCACATTCGCTTGATCGATGGCCAGGACCTCTGCCTTGCGGCCCATCTTTGTGTATTTGAACTCGACGAGGCGTGCTCGGGGGTTCTTTTGCAGGCTTTGGAATTCCTCCATCATGGTATAGGCATCATCGATTTTTCCCAATTGCCTCAGGGCCATGATCATGCCATAATAGGCGCTGCGTATATATGGATCCAGGGAAACGCTTCGTTTAAAAAAATCAAGGGCCTCTTCATACCGCTCAAGTTGCAGCAGCGTTTTCCCAATAAAATACAACACTTCCGCGTCTTCCGGGTCCGCCTTCATCACCGCCTGGAAATATTCCAGGGCTTTAGCCGGCCGCCCCTGGTACAGCTCTAAGAGACCAGAACAGTACCGGGCCTGGATATGCGCCGGGTCCTGTTCCAGTACCCGGCTGAGTATCGAAAGGGCTGTTCGCTCATCACCTTCTTTCTGCCGGTTAAAAATGGCAATTGCCAGGTTTGTCCGGATATCTAAATTTCCCGGATATTTTCGCCCCAGTTTTTCGAATACCTGCCGCGCCGCCTCGAATTTGAATTGTCCCATGAGCCCGACACCACGGTTGTTGGCAGCGACTCCAGCCGCATCAAGCCCTGTATCCCGATTAGACGAACAATTAATAAAAAGAAAAAGAAAAAAAACAACTATGCCTCCGGCGGCCAGGGGGCTCTTTTTAAAAAAACCGCCCCCTGGACCCCCACAAAAATTTTTGATAATTTTCATCCTCTTAATAAAAAGTTTTTGACCCACTTTTTTCAAAAAGTGCGGCCGCCGGAGGCATCTTTTTAAGATGTTCATCCAGGGCCTTAAATGTCTTATCGAGATTACCGGTTTTGTCATCCAGGTTCTTAAAAAATAAAGGAAAGAGCGTTACTTCGGTATGCATTTTTAAACGCACATCACCCTCGGACGTGCTGCCTTTTGGTTTCTTCTCTTGTTTTTTAGCTTGAATTGCCCGGCTGAGAAAACTACGTGCGCTGGCACGATCCCCGGATTTCCAGGCAATATAACCGCGTAAATAGAAACCTGCAACTGAACGTGGGTTGCTGCGGCAAACCCAGGCAAACCGTTGATCGGCTTTTTCCAGTTCTCCCTGGATCAAGTCGATCTCTCCAAGTAAAAGAAGGACACCAGTCTCTTCCGGGTTGATGGCTAAGGCCCGATCCAGGGATTTTTCCGCGGCTAAAAGGTCAGCGGAAGTCTCCGCATTTCGGGCACGCAAGAACCCTACCTGCTTGTAGCCGCGATGACTGGATGGATTGATACGGGTCAGCTTTTCTAAGGTCTCAATTCCCTCTTGCAGGTCTCCTTTTGTGACCAGGGCCTGGACAAGGTAATAAAGGCTGTCTTCATGGTTCGGATCATAGGTCAATGCTTTTTTGAAAAGGTGAATCGCCTTGTGGATGTCCTTTTCGACCTTCATGGCATGAACAGCCGCTCGCTGGTTCTGCCAGAAAGCAGTTACACGCTGCCGTTCATCCATCTTCGCGTCCGCGGTAGTGTCAGAAGAGAGTGTCAGAGGCCGCGGTGCCGGTTCTCCCTCGGTCAGTTCCCAGTATTTGTTGGCCTGGAGGTTGGTATAAATGTCCTGCCCGCCGCCAGGCCAGCGTACTTCCAGGGAATCGATTCGCTGCGCCGGGCCCAACCCGAAGTGAACCCTTCGACTACTTTGGGACAGGTAGGATGCACCTCCCACGCAGCGCCGCAATCGACGCCCCTTGACATAAGCAATTAGCCGGGCTCCTTCACCACGGCCGTTCAACTCCTTATTGCTCCCGGAACGACTGCGCAGTTTTAGAATCACCCAATTACCGCTTCCCACCCCCTTTTGGGCTGGGGGTACCACCCCCCGGAAGAGCTGCACACCTTCGCCGTGATTAACGATAACAAAATCAAGGTGGCCGTCACAGTCATAATCGGAAACTGCAAGCCCGCGTCCCACATGTGGTTGATTCAGGGCAGCGTTTAAGGGAGCGAGATTGTGAAACGTCTTTCCCTGCCGGTTCCAGAACAAAAAGGGACGCTGCGGCCGTAAGCGGGGTGAGACATCCTCGGTTTCAAACGTGCTGCCGTTGGCTACCAAAAGGTCCAGCCAGCCATCTGCATCCAGGTCGGCAAATTCCGTACCCCAACCGATCCTGTGGAGAGCCACCTGTCCCAGTCCCACCATATCCGCCGCATCCATGAAGCGCAGGGGAGAAAATGCCTCTTTGGCAGCAGCGGGGCCGGTTTTACGGCGAGCCGCCTCGGTGAAAAGCGAATCGTATAAAGCATTCTCCTGGGCAATCCAGTGGGTGACGAAAAGGTCATCGTCACCATCGCCGTTCCAATCCCCCGCGGCCAGTCCCATAGCTCCCCGGTAATCAGCCACCCAGGCAGCATGACTGATATCTTTAAATTTACCGTTTTTGTTCAGGTAGAGGACGTTGTCCGAGATGTCATTGGCGATATAAAGATCAAGCCAGCCGTCATCATTGAAATCATGCCAGAGGGCGCTCAGACTGCGACCTTTAGGGTTGTCTACACCCAGATCGAAGGCCACCTCCCTGAAGGTACCGTCCCCGTTGTTACGGAAGAGCAAGTTTTTTTCCGGTTCATATGACGAGGGATTCAAAGTATAAGGGACCTCCCTGCCGTACTGCCGGCTTACTTTAGGCAGCTCTCCACGGGCTTCCTTGTAGCGTACATAGCCGCATACATAGAGATCAAGGTCACGGTCGTTATCGAAATCTCCCCAGGATGCTCCTGCCCAAAAACCGGGAGGTGCTGAAAAATTAGGGTCCTCGGTGAACGTACCGCCATGGTTGCGATAGAGGATAAGACTGTTGTACCCGGTAACCACCAGGTCGAGCCATCCGTCGCTGTCATAGTCCCCCCAGGCTGCTCCCATACCGATGATACGCAATCCCGGGAAATCATTATTACGCCGGAAGGTTCCGTCGCCCTTGTTCTCATACAGAACGCAGGGAGCCCGCTGTTCCGGCGATAGGGTCAGGGCACCGCCGGAACTGACCAGGAAGAGGTCTTCGTCCCCGTCGTTATCGTAATCACCCCAGGCTGCACCGGACCCCATGTCTTCAGGCAGCTGCGAACTGCGCGGGCCAATAAAGTGTCGAAAATCGATCCCCGCCTGTGAGGTAACATCGCTGAACCGGGGAGTCGGCGCTTCTTCCGGGATATTGAGGGAAAGCTTGCTGGTGATTCCCTCTATCTTTTCACCCGGCCGGTAAGTGGACGGACGGCTCGAACGGTGAAGCAGGATGCCGATGGTAATTCCCACAATTATCGCCACAGCCAGAAAACCGAAGGTCCAATAAAGCCGGCGCCGGCGCTTACCCAGTTTCCGGGGGCGATTCATAACGGTTCCACCTCCACTGTCGCCTCTGCACGGGTAAGTTCTACCACAGGCGCAGTAAGGCCGCTGTTCTCGCCTAACAGGAAATTGATCAGGTATTGATCCACTTTTCGATATTGTAAGATGGCAGTAATGTGGTAACGACCAGGGGAGTTGGGTATATCTACATTGATTTTCGAGGGAGTTGCTGCTGCTTTATCCTTCGGGGCTTTATCCTTTTTGATAAGAGATGCTGTACAGTCTATATTAAACTCGGCTGTGTCGGAGTAACCGGGAAACAACACCCGTTTATACCGCACGCCCACCATTTCCCACAGGTTATGCCGGTCGATCAGGTTGCCGTACTGATCGACAGCCTCGGCTTTGAATATAAAGGAACCGGGTTCGATAAAATCCTTTTTATTTCGCGTCCCGGAGTGGTAGACCTCGTTTCCCTGATCATCTTTTACATGAAGTTCGAGCCAGCTTTGAATGATGTCCATGGGGCCGGTGGGAAAACCGTGGCCTACCTTGTTGGCGGTAAAAATCACTTTCACCGGTAGTTTTTCACCTACTTTTATGCGTTCCGGGACGTTGAGGGCAAGTTTTACCACTGGACCTTCGGCCCACTTTTCCCTGATCTCGGGAATAACATACTCCCCTTTCAGCCATTTCTCGATGAGTTGGTTGTGATTCTCCCAGCCTTCGAGATTCAGAAGTTTAGGAACGAGGGTATTGGCAGCGAGGAACCGATGACTCCTGTGCTTATTGTCGTGCGGATTGCGGTTGTAATCGCTGTCATCCCCGGATGCGGGGTCCGTAGATTCCACAAGAGGCATGTGGCACTCCCTGCATTCCACTGTTTTCTCGGGAACGTTCTCAACTCTCCAGTGACTGGCCGCCCAGTTGTCGTACTGGTTCTGGAGTTGGACCCAACCCACTTTATTGATCTCCTGGTCGATGAACTGTTTATGGCAGGCGGCACAGTATTCAGGGGCCTTGAACATTCGCTTGCTGAGCCGGTTGTGATGGTCCGGGTACGTACGGATGAGAAAGTCCCGGAGAACCCTGGCCAACCCCTCCGTCTCCCATTGCCAGAAGTATTCGGCATGCTGGGTGATGATGTAATTGGCATTCCCTTTAAGGTCGGTCTCCCGGATGGCATGACAAACCAGGCAAGAAACCCCCTCTTGATAACCGTGTTGGCTGGTTAAATCCTCCACGAACAGGTTTTTGGTTCCCGAAAACAATGAGATGGGATCGTGACATCCGCCGCAGTAACGGGTTGATTCCGGTCCGTTCTGCGTTGCCATTACCTCCTGCACTTTTTGGAACAGGGGGTCCATGGCGGAATAGCGATGGGCACTGGGCAGCCATTCCTCGAGAATTTGCTGGTGGCATCCGCTGGTGCCGCAGCTCTTTGAACCGGATAGAGTACGGGGATCAAAAGCGCCGCCCGTGTCGGTACGGGCCAGACTGGGGGCAAACGGCCGGTCCTTCCCATAAATGAAACTATAGTCCGCGGGGAACTCATTCACATACCTGGTTTTCCCATACAACTGGGCCAGGACAAAAATAACCACCAGGCCGATGAGTGTACCGGCAGCGGTCCAGCCTAAATAAGCGCGGGCCTGCGGCCGCTGTTCTTTTTGCCGCAGCTGCGGGACCAGCACCAGGACATGCGGCAGAACTGTGGCCAGGGTTACAAAGGTAGAAACTAAATGGACCTGCCGCCAAAACCCGGATATACGCAGGGCAAACAACCCCTGCCAGGCAAGGATAAGACCTGAAACAGTGCAAATGAATAGGGCTGCGATGCCCAAATAACCAAGTAACAATACCTGGGACATTCGCTGCTGGCGGTAATCAACCCAGTGGAGAGCGTAGTACCAACATATCGGCAGCAGGGTGACAACGCCCACCAGGGTATGTAAAAGGACACCCCATTGGATGGTAGGGTGGAAGGGGCCAAAAGTTATAGCCAGGCCCGTTACTGCTTCGAAAATAAAGACCACCATGCTCAAACGCCCAAGCCTCGAAACCCAGCCGGTTCGAACAGGTGCCTCATTATGTTCATCTGGGATTACGTTCATTTTTTACTCCTTAATAGGCTGTGACTTTTTTTTAAAGCACTCACTGCTACATTGTAGTGGTTGTGGAATGGAAAGTCAAGCTTTCGCTTCGTTTTATCCTGCTGTTTTTACTTGCCCGGCTTCTTATTCCTTATTCCTTATTCCAATCCAATTAAAACTACACGTTAGAAAAAATAATTTTTTTTTAAAAATTTATTTGACAATAAAATTCCTTCGAGTTATACTCTAATACCACAATGTAGTACACCGATACGTTGTTTTTTCCTGTGTAGGTGACTACGTATACAGATACAGAGTATGAATATGAAAATAAAAAGTGACCCATCGCTGGTGTCCGAAGTCCGTATATATGGCAAATTTGATACCAATGCTTGTTTTCAATGCGGAAGCTGCACAGTCATATGTGATTTAACCAAGGACTCAGCTTCGTTTCCCCGTCGAATCGTTCGCTATGTCCAGTTCGGTTTGAAAAAATTGCTGCTAAGCAGCCTGGAACCGTGGTTATGCTACTACTGCGGCGATTGCTCTACCACCTGCCCCAGGCAAACAGAGCCCGGGGAAGCAATGATGACGCTGCGACGTTATCTCACTGCTCAATATGATTGGACAGGTCTCTCTTCAAAAATCTACAGATCAAAAGCATGGGAAATAGGGGCTCTCCTCACAGTGGGAGTTATTGTTTTACTACTGGTGGCTGTCTATCATTTATATGTTGTAGACTTGACATTACCCGAGTTCACCTCAGAGGCCGAAGCCGTGGGAATGGAGCATATGTTCGGCAAGATTGCGATTTTCACACGAATAGTTTTTTTCATATCCTATTTCTTCTTGCTGTCCAATGCCTTTCGTATGTATTGGTTTACCATGCACAGGGGCAGCGAAGTAAAAATACCTTTCCTTTTATACCTCAGCGAACTCAAGACATTCATTCTCCACGGGATAACCCAGAAGCGGTTTCGAGATTGTAAGGAAAAAGACAAAAGCCATTGGGTAAAACACTGGTTTCTTATACCGGCATTCGTAATAATGTTTATGATCCTGGTTTTCTTCCTGGATTGGTTTCAAACGGATAATATCTACCCTATTTACCACCCCCAGAGATGGCTGGGTTATTTTGTTGCCTGTGCTTTCATCTTTACCGCGGTAGGAAGCCTGATCGGCCGCTTCAAAAAGCGCAAACAATTACACAAGTTTTCTACCCATACCGACTGGACTTTTCCCATATTGCTGTTATTGACCACAGTGAGCGGGGCAGCCGTTCATATCTTCAGGTATTTAGGACTTTCTTTGATCACCCATTATACCTATGCTCTTCATTTAGCAATAGCTGTTCCGATGTTAGTTGTTGAATTACCGTTTGGTAAGTGGACCCATATGATTTACCGGCCATTGGCGATTTACTTGCAAACGGTTAAAGAAAAGGCATTGCAGCAGCAGCAATTGCCCGAAGAGGCCATTTTAGATCATGCTGGATAACAAAATAGAGAACAAAAACGAAAAAATCGGTGCCGCATTGGTTGTAGGCAGCGGAATCGGTGGGATGCAGGCAGCGCTTGATCTGGCAGAATCCGGTATAAAGGTTTACCTGGTTGATAATAAACCATCGATTGGTGGGAAGATGGCTCAACTGGATAAAACGTTTCCTACAAACGATTGTGCTATGTGTACCATGGCACCGCGGTTAGTTGAAACCGGCAGAAATAAAGATATCGAGATAATTACTTTATCAGATATTGAAAAAATAGATGGTGAACCTGGTAATTTCAACGTCACGTTGAAGAAAAAAGCAAGGTATATCGATGAGGAGAAATGTACCGGCTGCGGTGAATGTCCGGAGGTGTGCCCCATTAAGGTCCATGATAAACACAATATGGATTTAATAGAAACAAAAGCAGTTTATCGCAGCTATCCACAAGCAGTCCCTAATACGTTTGCGATTAAAAAATTGGGTCAATCACCCTGTAGATTCACCTGCCCGGCCGGGCAGAAAGTCCAGGGTTACATTGCACTAATTAGAGAAAAACGCTATGAAGATGCCTTTCATGTGATTGTGCGTGATAATCCCTTACCTTCGGTTTGCGGACGTATCTGCAAGCATTACTGTGAGGAGGAATGCACAAGAAAACGTGTGGATGAACCCGTTTCCATCATGAACTTAAAAAGATTTATCGCTGATTGGGCTTATGAGAAAAAATTGACTCGAAAAAAACCTGCTGCCGAAAAAGAAAATATTGAAAATAATTCCAAACCTGTGGCAATAATCGGTTCAGGACCTGCAGGATTGACGGCGGCACGGGACCTTAGTGATTTAGGGTATCCGGTTACTATCTTCGAGGCTCTGCCGGAACCCGGTGGGATGATGCGCTTCGGTGTGCCCCAATTCAGGTTACCCAGGGAGAGACTGCAATGGGACATTCAAAATATTTTATCCAATGGTATTGAATTGAAAACAAATCATGAAGTAGAAAGTATTGATTCTCTCCTTCATGATGGATATCATGCGGTTTTTATTGCTTCGGGATTACACAAGGGCAAGACGTTGCCTATACCGGGAAGCGATCTCCCGGACGTGCTTGTTAATACAGGCTTCCTTCGTAAGATAGCAACAGGTGAAGAGGTAAAATTAAAAGAAAAAGTTTTAGTATTAGGTGGTGGTAATGTAGCGATGGATGTTGCCCGAACAGCAATAAGAATGGGCGCTAAAGAGGTTCGACTTGCTTGTTTGGAGTCACACGAAAAAATGCCGGCAGATCCCTGGGAGATCGAAGATGCGAAAAAAGAAGGTATCGGCATTTTCCCTTCACGTTCTTTTCTTGAGATTACCTCACATAACGGTAATGTCACCGGAGTCAAATGCGTTAAAGTGAACTTCCATGGCTTTGACGAGAATGGAAGACCGGATATGGATGTAATAAAAGGTACCGAACATACAATTGCAGCGGATACAGTGATTTTTGCCATTGGCCAGGCAGCGGAGACATTATTTGCCCATGAAGGAATTGAACTGACAAGGTTGGGAACAATTAAAATAGATGAGGCTACACTGGCAACATCAAAGCCAGGTGTATTTGCCGGCGGGGACATTGTTACCGGAACGAAATTCATCGTTGATGCGATTGCTGCCGGTCACCGGGCCGCTCAATCAATCGATCTTTATCTGAATGGCAGAGAACTCAAGCGTATTGAACCGCTGCTGTCCCAGGTAGAATTGACAGATGAAGAGATAAAAGAAAAAATAAGAAGCGAGAAGAGGCGGCATTCTATTCCTTCTATATCCCTTGAGGAAAGAAAAACAAGTTTTGCCGAATACCAACAGGGATATACGGAAGAAACAGCTCTTGAAGAAGCGAATCGCTGCCTTGAGTGTGGTATCTGTTCGGAATGCCTGCTGTGTAAGGAGCGCTGCGAAGCAGACGCAATCAATCATGAAATACCGAAAGAAGAATTAATAGAATTAGAGGTTGGTGCACTCATCGTATCCCCGGGATTTGAAATTTTCGATGCAAAAATTAAGGAAGATATGGGTTATGGTCGTTATGCAAACGTTTTAAATGCACTTGAGTTTGAAAGAATATTATCCGCTTCAGGACCATTTTCAGGTGAAGTATTAAGACCCTATGATAAAAAGACACCAAAACGCATTGCCTTCATACAATGTGTGGGTTCCCGTGATCATGAAAGGGATTACTGTTCTTCCGTATGCTGTATGTATGCAACAAAAGAGGCAATCATTGCCAAGGAGCACGTGAAGGGCGATTTGGAATGCGATATATTTTTTATGGACATCCGGGCCTTCAGTAAGGGGTTTGATGAGTATTATCAACGGGCAAAAGACCTGGGAGTCAATTATATAAGATGTCGCACACCCATTGTTGAAGAAATACAGGAAACAAAAAATCTTTTAATTAAATATTTAATCGAGGATGATAAAAAGGTTTCTGGCGAATACGACCTGGTGGTTTTGTCAGTGGGTATGCAGCCGCCAAAATCTGTGCATCAACTTGCTGAAAAATTTGGTATTGAGTTGAATGAATTTAATTTTTGTAAAACATCTGCTTTTAGACCGGTTGATTCGACACGGGATGGAATTTTTGCAGCCGGACCATTCACGGAACCTAAAGATATACCCGAGACGGTAATGGAAGCATCCGGCGCGTCATCGGAAGTTCTATCACTTTTAAAAGATGTGAAAGGCAGCTTGATTATACCAAAGGAATATCCAGCGGAAATAGATGTAAGCGGGCAGGAACCACGAATAGGCGTATTCGTATGCCACTGCGGGACAAATATTGCCGGAGTTGTCAATGTCCCGGAAGCGGTTGAATATGCAAAAACACTTCCAGGTGTTGTTTATGCTGAGAATAACCTGTATACTTGCTCAAACGATACTCAAGAGAAGATAAAAGAGAAAATAAAAGAGCATCGATTAAATCGTGTTATTGTTGCCTCCTGTACACCCAGGACTCACGAACCTTTATTCGCAAATACACTCCGGGAGGCTGCTCTTAACCCATATCTCTTTGAAATGGCAAATATCAGGGATCAGTGCTCATGGGTGCATATGCATGAACCTGAAAAAGCAACGGAAAAGGCCAAAGACCTGGTAAGAATGGCGGCTGCTAAAGCAAGTTTATTAGAACCTCTCCGGAAAAGATCAGTACCTGTAGTAAAATCTGCTCTTGTTATCGGCGGCGGGCTTTCCGGTATGACATCCGCACTTGGATTGGCAAATGAAGGATTTAATGTATATTTAATTGAAAAAAAGAAAGAATTGGGTGGTAACCTTAAACGCATTTATTACTTACTTAATGGAGAAAACCCACAGGATGAATTAAAAAGTCTTGTTCAAAAAATAAAAGAGAACCATAACATCCATTTATTTACGGAAGCAAATATAGAAAGCATTGAAGGCTCAATCGGAAATTTCAAAACGAAAATTTCAACCAACGGGACAGCGGCAGAGTTTGAACACGGCGTTGTCATTGTTGCCACCGGTGCCGGGGAATATAAACCCAAAGAGAACGAGTATTTATATGGACAGGACGAACGGGTTATAACCCAATTGGAATTTGAACAGCGCCTGGCCACAAATGATGAGTGGTTTGCGGCCGCCGAAAAACAACCGCCGAAAACTATTGTTATAATTCAATGTGTAGGTTCTCGTACTATTGAAAGACCATATTGTTCCAGGGTATGCTGCACGGAATCGGTAAAAATTGCCTTAAAAATAAAAGAACGTTCACCTAGTACAAATGTCTTTATACTTTATCGAGATGTCAGAACCTATGGATTTAGAGAAAGTTATTATACAAAGGCAAGGCAAAAAGATGTCGTTTTTGTCAGGTATGAAGAAGACAGGAAGCCGGACGTTTCAGGGAACGGCAGTGGGCTGCAAATCGAAGTCTTCGACCCGGTGCTGCGGATGCCCATTGAGATAGCCGCGGATCTATTAATACTATCTGCGGGAATTATTTCCGGTGAAGAGAACGACACAATTGCAAAATATTTAAAAGTTCCGGTAACCAATGATGGATTTTTCCTTGAAGCCCATATGAAGCTGCGGCCGGTGGATTTTGCCACCGATGGAATATTTTTATGCGGTTTATCTCATTCGGCAAAACGAATCGAAGAAAGTATCATCCAGGCTAAAGCTGCATCTTCAAGGGCAGCTACGATTCTTTCCAAAGATCGCATCGAGTTGGAAGCCAAAATATCCGAGGTGGTGGATGAAAATTGTGATGGTTGTGCCTTTTGCATTGAACCCTGTCCCTTTAACGCCATCACATTAATCGAATATATGCGAAAAGGCTCGGTAAAAAAGACAGTCGAAACAGATGAAACGGCCTGTAAAGGGTGTGGAACCTGTCAGGCCACCTGTCCCAAGCAAGGAATATTTGTGAGAGGCTTTAAATTGGAACAGATTGCCGCACAAGTCAATGCCGCTTTAGAAGTGGAATGATGGAGTGTCAAGAAGATGATGGCGAAAGGATATATGCCTTACGGTTTCGAATATAGGGGAGATCAGGTGGGAATTGTATTTCTAAAATGAATCGTTACCATGACATACCTGCGGCTAAAGACTCCCACAAGCCGGACCCAAAAATTTTACCGGGCTGTTAATGAGATTTTGAAAGAGGTTTTAATGGACAATTTATATGATATTTTAAAATTCATACACATTATTAGTTTTGTTTTTATGGCTACGCCGCTCTTCAACCTTATAGTAGTAAATGAGAGGGCACTGATGGGAAAAGGTTTCGTCTATGCCACAGATCGTTATATGGAAAACATTATTCGTCGTGGTGCCATTCGCTGTTACGTGTTCCAATCTAGCGTCCTGGTGACAGGTATTTTACTGTTATTTTTTGGGCCGCTGGGTATCGAAGCATTATGGCAGAATTGGGTAGTTCTGCTTAAAACACTGCTGTTGATAGTGTTGATGGGTCTGCTGTCCTATGTTCACTTTGTACTGCAGCCAAAAATCGAGGCCCTCATGGCAGAAGTTAAACCTGACGTTCCAGCCCCGGAGAATTTATCAACCCGGTTGAAACCTTACCGGGTTCGCCGTAAGAAACTGGCTTCGTTTTGCTTGTTTATTGTTATCTCCATTATCATTTTAGGTGTGCAGGTTTATGATGTATTCAGCCCAATAGTGACCATTGGCTTAATTGTAATAGCGGCGCTATTCGCCTGGCGAGCCAACAAAACACTGATTCGCTTCGGATGGTTTTAGATTACATGCCTGTCCTGAATACCACTAAGATAAGGCTAATAAATCCGAAATCAGAATATCGAAATCCGAAACAATATCAAAATTCAAATGTTCAAAATTCAAAACAAAAGCTCCAAACTGGTTGCTGTTGCAGTTTTTGTTTTGGTCATTTAGATTTTGGTCATTTGAATTTGTTTCGAATTTCGGATTTCGTGCTTCGGATTTAGTCTTATCTTAGTGACATTCGGAACAGGTCAATTTTCAGGCCAATTTTCATTATGAAGAAAAACGCAGGGACAAGCCTTTGATCAGCGCAGTGCTGAAAAAGGCTTGTCCCACTCATTCTTTCATCGTTCATCATGGCCGGGCACACATGCACAGCATCCATGAACCTTTTTTTTGTCCCTGAAGATTGAGACAAGCAGGGCAAAACCGGCCACGACACACAAAACCGGTATCAGTTCAATTTTGAGGTTGAGCAGTTCCCAGACGCCGCCCAGTACAAAGAGCGAGCCCACAACAACCCAAAACCCTTCCGCTTCCAGGTGGAAATATTTACGAGCTGCCTGTCCACCGAGGGTAATAACTCCGACACCCAACAGGCCGACACCGGTAGGGAGTTCCGCCAGGAACGCGATCCCGACCCAGATAAAAAACAGCGCCCAGCCGATGGCATCCAACCTTTCGGCGATTTTGCGCTTCGTCGCTTTCTCTTGCTTCTCGACCTTTTTTGTTTCGTCGTCATGAAAATTTTTTTCTTTCATTGTAAAACCTCCTTTTTTGTTCTTCATTTACACCCATGTAGACGGAAGTCAACCCCAAAAGGATACACTTTTTATTAAAAACTTTTTTATTTATAGGCTATTTTTAAATCGCGTGACAGGACGTTTTCCTGGTTATGATAAAATAAAAAAGACAGGTCAACCAGTATTGATTATTGACTATTGGTTAAGTACTGCTGCAAATTGACTTGGGGAGCGTACATCGTCATTGGAGACGCTTACATTTTGATTGGGACACGTTACAATATCACTTGTACCGGTTACAATTTGACTGTTGACCATTTCAACTTAACTGGGAACGGTTTCAGAATTTTTCTTTCCCGGCAACGTCTCTTCTTCGTTTCTCCACTTCCCCGTTTCTCCTCTTTCTACTGACTTACTGACTTACTGACCTACTGACCAACTGATTCACTGATTCACTGACTCACTGAGTCACTGACTCACTGACCTCTCACCTTCTGTCATCTCTTCCCCGCTTCTCTCTTGCTAACTGCCAACTGTTACTGATGCCGAAAAAAGTCATATTGTCATGCACCGTGCACATCTACATGCAATGACTCGATGAAGTGTTGCAACGGGTCGATGAAGGCTTGCAATGACTCGATGAAGTGTTGCAATGGGTCGGTGAAGGCTTGCAATGACCCGATGAAGTGTTGCAACGGGTCGATGAAGGCTTGCAATGACCCGATGAAGTGTTGCAATGGGTTGATGAAGGCTTGCAATGGCTCCATGAAGTGTTGCAATGGGTCGATGAAGTCTTGCAATGACCCGATGAAGTGTTGCAACGGGTCGTGGAAGGCTTGCAATGGCTCGGGTTAGCGGTGTAAATGCTAGTTGACGGCGTGCAACAGCTCCTTGAAGCAGCACAGTGGTTTCAAAACACTATCTCTCCTACTTCTTACTTACTACTTCTTACTTCTTACTTCTTTACTTACTTATAAATACAACCGCTTAAAGTTCAGATTTTGGCCAAAATTCCAAGAATTAAAGTATCCGTTTAACCCATTTTTCTTTTAGCCGTAATTATGTGTTTTGTAAAGTAGTGATAATGCTTCCACTCGATTCCAATAATTAAAATATCCATTTAGGTGGTTACGTGATCGTGTGGAATGCCTTCACTATTAATTTGTGGACTTACATCTTACTTCCTACTTTCTTTCTGCCCTCCGACCGTCTGACCTTCTGTCTTCTCTTCCCCGTTTCTCCTCTTGCCAACTGAAACTGGCTGCCCTTCGGGCGGAGGTTAAGAATTTTTTGACTGGCAACTTTCTCAATCAGATAAGGATGACACATCAAAATCATATATTCATGCACAGTGCACATTTGTTGTGCCATTCCTCAAACTTACATCATGGTTCCTCAACATTGCAGTGGTTTTTGGGGCCATTTTTGGGGCCAGGCAAGATTATAAAACGGCCGGGTGACTGTTGTTTGATGAGAACAGAGTTCCACCCCTTTCAGCCAGAGTACAACTTTTCAACAACTGAACACGGTTTTCAGTTTTCAGAGGTCCGGTCCCCAGATTTTAAAATTTACAAATTTACACCCACCGAGGACGGTTTTTCAACTGTATGGTCAGGAAAAAATCCAATTGCCCGATGAATCAATGGCACTGATGGAGCAATATGGGGCTTTAAATAGAGAAAATGTAATTGGAATATTAGATTTTGTACTTTCATCCATTAGGGCTACTAGAAAATAACCCATTCAGTATTCCCTGACCTGAATAAGAGACGAGAAATCCTAACGCTATTCCTCCCCAAAAATCTTCAATTGCAATTATAGGTTGAACTTCCTTTTTACGAGCAAATATTATTACCACCATTGCTGCAAAGACTAAAGAGATTGCTAAATTTACAAGGGTAGATATATCCCATTTGAATTTTGCACTATTTTTTACAAACCAACCTGCAAACGAGCCTACAATAGCTCCAAACACCATATCACGAATTGACGATTTAACAGTAAGCTTAAAATCGATAGTATCAATATTTTCAATACCCTCAATTTCGTATACAACTTCAATATGTAAAAGATATGAAGACGGTTTAAAAAAACTGGTTCTTTTTGATTTAAGCGTAAATACATTTGTAGTTGAATTTCCCGGTTGTAGTACAGTTTTGGAGTTATCATTAACCTTGAGGTATTCCAAAGCATTTTGATATTTCTTCCGTTCGACTTCAAGACGCTCTTGCCAATGCTTTTTCTTTGAATCAATTGCTCTTTCATCTTTTAAGTCTTTTTTTATAAAAGATGTTAAATTAAGAAATGGAATATTTAATCCAACTCTTCCCTGGATCATTACTTGATCTTTTGAAGATTTCAAATCTCTAGCAATTGCAGGAGCAAATGTCTTTCTCCGATTAAAATCGATTTTAAACGGACCTACATTAATTGATATTCCTTGAAGCCATTTACTCATTTTACTCTTTTGTCGTGGGATTATTGGTGTTGAACTTGGTTCTAAATCGACTAAATGGCCCGCATCTTCAATTTCCCTTAATTGATTTTCAATATCAACAGCTTGTAATTCTCTGATTTTTTGTTCCACATCAATGAATTCAGTTGGCAGGTGTGTGCTTACACCCTTGACAGCAATTGGAACCTCAAAAGGGTTTTGGATATTGACAAAAATTGAGAATTCTTGACCAGCAGTAATTGTTTCTGTTGAGGTGGATATTTGTGTTTTCAGTGCTCCTCGGATTGGTTTAAATATTTGTGTTTCAGTCAACTCTATATCTCCTTTTATTCATTTTTTATTATCACCAGCTTGTACATTGAAGCTGCCTTATCATAATAAAAGAATTTTCTATTTTTATGTAAAAGATAGGGGAATAGGCAAAAAACCATCAAAACTTAAAACTTCCTTGACTTCATACGCTATTTTTAGAAACCTAAGATAAGCTCCCTCCAGGGGGCCTGAACACTGTCCACTCACCCCTTTTCGCCCTGCCAATTCGGATTCTCTGCATTTACGCATATGAAAAAATTTAAACTCTAAAAAAAAGTAAGAAAACTCCCATTTTTCTGCTGTTAAGTTTTGTTTTTAATAAAGAACCCTACGTACTAACTCTCCCATTACTTGATCTGGATACATGTCATATCGCGCACAATACATCCTTCCGAGCCTTACATGGAACTCTTCTGGATCACATTCTTTGATAATTAAAGGCAAAATGTTTTCTTTTTTATTCTTAAATGCCCAGTGTAATTCATCTTTCACCCATTCCGACTTGGCAGAATTTGGTGACATTGCTAATAAGAACCATTCACATGTTTTCAAGCCATCAAGTATTTTTCTCTCAAAGTAATCTGAAACTCGAATATTTTCCTTGTCAAACCATGTGCTTATCCCATGTGCGTTAAGAGTGCTCACAATTTCTTTC
>JABAOF010004749.1_pt3 | contig 41264 bp, 35 predicted proteins | sample 7062171 | NCBI WGS metagenome assembly JABAOF01 (sample SAMN14538628, study PRJNA623070) | marine sediment metagenome | biome: marine biome [ENVO:00000428]; feature: marine pelagic biome [ENVO:01000023]; material: deep marine sediment [ENVO:00002113] | place: India: Gulf of Khambhat ... | reverse complement strand
AAGCATTTACTTCCCAGGTTGTTTTGCCACTATGTAGTAACTCCCAGCAGCACACTTTACCAGCCGGAAATGACCGAAAAGCTCTGAATGTGCCCCTTCATGCGTTAAATATTGACTAAGGTAGTATCTGTGCTAGTATATCATACAAATTTATATAAAATGGTAAATTATGGTATACTATTAGGTTAAATAGAAGAATCTTATATACCTGCATTTGTAAGGGCAATAGAATATTGAAATCTCAATAAAGAAGGGCAGTTTATAAAAGAGATTCTTCGGAAACAAGAACCCTTCTAAGGAGGTGACGACATGAAAAGGTATACTATTCCTCAAGTGGCGCATTGTGAGGAAGGTTGCTGAAGTGTGTCCTGAGCAGGACTATAAAATGGCTCGCAACCTTTTCATAGAAGAACTTTAGACAAGGTTTGGGATTTATTACCAAGCCTTGTTTTTATTAGTTGTTATCTTTTGCAGGAATAAGGGTTAACCCATTGAATAAATTTATGGCTGATTCTGGAATTATGTTTAAACAATTAACACTTTAAAGCGTGATTTAGGAGAATGATAATGCGTTGGAAACGTGAAAAACTTGGAGATATCCTCGTACAGGCAAAGCTAATAACAAAAGAGCAACTGGAAGAGGCTCTGCAAGAGCAAAAGAATAGCGGAAAGCCTATAGGTAGAATCTTAATTAACTTGGAGGCAATTACCGAGAATCAACTTGCCGAGGCTTTAGCCAAGCAGAAGAATTTACCTCTTATTAATTTGGGTGAGTACGAAATAAATCTAGCTGCAGCAACTTTACTGCAAGAATCTACGGCTCGAAGATACAGGGCGATTCCGATTAATTATGATGATGGTAAGCTCATCTTGGCTATGGCTAATCCGCTGGATATAAATGCGATAGATGATATTAGAGTAATGACCCGTCATGAAGTTGTACCTGTTGTAAGCACTGAGACGGATATAGTCAATGCGATCAACCACTATCTACAAGGTTCTATGGAGCAGGCTATGCAGACTGCTACTGCTGAAGCGGAAGAACAGGCGGAAGAGGAAGAGATTATCGAGGAGGTATCAGATGCGCCAGCTGTGAAACTCGTCGACTCCATAATCTCTCAGGCTGTAATGAGAGAGGCTTCAGATATTCACGTAGAACCGCAGGAAAAAGATTTTAGAGTGCGGTATAGGATTGACGGAGTACTTCACGATATTATGAATCTGCCTAAATCTCTTCAAGCAGGACTTATATCAAGGTTTAAAATAATTAGCAATATGGATATTGCCGAACACCGGGTTCCGCAAGATGGGCGTTATTCTGTGTCGGTTGCCGGAAAGACCGTAGACTTAAGATTGGCATCTCTTCCCTCCGTGCACGGTGAAAATATGACCATAAGAATTCTGGATAAAACGCGGGCGCTGTTCAAGCTTGAAGAACTAGGATTTCTTCCCATCACTTTGGAGAAGTATAAGAAATCTTATACAAAACCATATGGAACGATTTTGGTAACTGGACCGACTGGTTCTGGAAAATCCACTACGCTGTATGCGACTCTAAACGTTCTTAATTCCCCCGACAGAAAGATTATAACCATTGAAGACCCGGTCGAATACAGGCTTCCAGGGATTTTACAGGTGCAGATTAATCCGCATGCAGGACTCACTTTTGCTAATGGTCTTCGGTCAATTGTTCGCAGTGATCCTGACATTATTATGGTTGGTGAGATTCGAGACTTAGAAACGGCAAAGATTGCAATAGAATCAGCTTTAACTGGTCATTTGGTGCTGTCAACGCTTCATACTAATGATGCCCCAAGTGCTTTAACTCGATTGGTTGAGATGGGTCTTGAGCCTTTTCTGGTAACTTCAGCAGTCGATTGCGTTTTAGCCCAACGGCTGGCACGTAAACTTTGCAGCTACTGCAAGGAGTCTTTTACTCCACCTCCAGAGATGCTTAGCGAGAGCGGCATTGTTTTTAATAAGGGAGAGGAAGCCGTTCTTTATCGAGCTAAAGGATGTCGCCGGTGTTTCAACACTGGATATAAAGGAAGAATAGGGGTATATGAGGTAATGGTAATGAGTCAAAACATCGAGATGTTGTGTATTGAGCGGAGATCATCTGAAGAGATGAAACTGGCAGCAATTCGAGAGGGGATGAAAACACTCCGGGATGATGGGATAGAAAAGGTTAAGACGGGTATAACTTCTTTAGAAGAGATTATGCGTGTTGTTGTATAAAGTTTATATGAGAATACCCCAAGCGGGTTCTCGAGAACCAGCAACGCTGCAAGCGAAACATTGCCTCTGTCAACCATTGGGGTAGTCCCGGTCAGCTCTCTCCTGTTTACTGACTACGATTGACTTCCGCGGGACAAAACGTAGTATAGCATTTGAAGGTTGGATGTAAACATCTTTCAAAGATTTTTTTTAATTTCAATAAAATTATGGTAAAAAGAAGCAAGGAGAAAAAATTGGAAAAAGGTCAAGTAATTAAATTCGGGACAGATGGTTGGCGAGCAATTATTGATAAGGATTTCAATTTCGACAATGTTGCTAAAGTAGCGCAAGCGATTGCCAGCTTTGTTAAGTCAGACGAACGAAGAGAGCTAAGTGTTTATAAAGAGCTTCGTATCGAGTACCAGCCAGCTGCTCGCGGTTTGGTAGTCGGATATGATACGAGAAGACATTCTCCTCAGTTTGGAGAAACAGTAGCACGGGTTCTATCCGCTAATAACATACCTGTTTATCTTGTCAACCAGGCAAATCCTACACCAGTTGTTGCGCATGCTGTTAGGAACAGGAAAACCGCAGGAGCGGTTATGATAACTGCCAGCCACAATCCCGCCGAATATAATGGAATAAAGTTTAAAGCCGAGTACGCAGGCTCGGCCTTACCAGAATACACAAATATGATTGAAGCAAGAGTAAATGACGTTTTAACCGGAAAAGAGACGGTAAAGGATAAACCTGCTGCGGAGATTGAAACTTTTGATCCACGGATCTCTTATCTTAAAGATATTATGCATTTTATTGATTGGGAATTGTTAAAGGAAGCTGATTATAAAGTGATTGCAGATCCGCTTTATGGAGCAGGACGCGTCATTCTCTCAGACCTTCTTAAAAATAAGGGCATAAGGATTGAAGAGATTCATGGTGAACTTGATCCTTCTTTTGGCGGATTACATCCAGAACCCATAGGTAAGCATATTCAGCCTTTAATAGAAACGGTAAAGCGAAGATCGGCAGATGCAGGTTTAGCATTGGATGGTGACGCTGATCGTATAGGTGCGGTTGACGAGAAGGGGAATTTTGTTAATCCTCATCAGATATTTGCATTACTTCTACGGTATCTTCACAAACAACTGGGTTGGGATGGTGTTGTAGTAAAAACTTTTTCCACCACAAGAATGATAGATATTCTAGCTTCAAAATACGGATTGAAGCTGTATGAAACTCCAATTGGTTTTAAACATGTAGTAAGGCATATATTAAGTGAAGATGTGTTAATAGGAGGTGAAGAAAGTGGTGGGATTGGTATTAAAAACCACCTCCCAGAAAGGGACGGCATTCTATGTGGACTGCTTTTACTACAGATCATGGCTACCAAAAATAAGAAGTTAAGCGAGGTGGTAGAGGAGCTGCAGGAAGAAGTCGGACCCCACTATTTTGAACGGTTTGATTTTCATTTTGATGATCTGGAGAAACAGAAGGAGGCACTTGAGCGGTTTAAAAAAACCTCTCCTTCAGAGGTTGCAGGTGAGGCCGTTGTGAACTTCAGCACGCTTGATGGTTGGAAGTTCTTTTTAGAAGAAGGAAGCTGGGTGCTTTTCCGGGCCTCGGGCACTGAACCAGTGATTAGATTATACGTGGAAGCTCCTGATCCTAAAAGAGTTAAGGAGATTATAAGTTATGGGAAGATGTTGATTGAGGGTGATACATAAAAGGAGCGATTTTATGAAGTACGGATATTTTTCTGAGGATGGAAGAGAATTCGTTATTACGCGCATAGATATACCAAAACCATGGATTAACTATCTCTCCAGTGACACATACTGTGCACTCATTTCGCACACCGGCGGCGGTTATTCTTTTTATGAAAGCTCAGGTTACGACAGAATTTTAAGAGNNAGTATCCAGGCGAGACTTTACTTCAAGACCGGCCAGGACGCTTTATTTATATAAAGGATAAAGAAAGTAATAAATATTGGAGTATGAATGGTCTACCTATTTTGAGCAGTAGAGAGATTTCCTCTTATGAATGTCGACATGGTCAAGGTTATACCAAGGTTTCAGTTACCCAGAACGATATTGAGGGAAGCATAACCTATTTCGTCCCACTTCATGATAATTGTGAACTCTGGATGGTCAGGCTAAAAAATAAAGATAAAAATCGCAGGAAGCTTTCGCTTTTTACTTATGTAGAGTGGTGTTTAGGAAATTATGCTTTTGATTTGATTGAGCGAAATTTTGCTAATCTTTTTAACGAGATAAGTTTTGAAGACAATATATTCTTTGCTACTAAACGGTATTGGAATCTTCCTGTACCGAGACGAAGAGCAAGAGATAAACTATTCAGTCTCAACACGAATCTTGCCTGGGACAAATTTGCTTTTCTTACTGCAAGTTTTAAAGTAGATGGTTTTGATGGACTCAAGGAAAAATTTGTCGGCATGTATAATTCGTGGCTCAATCCAAAAGGAGTTGTCGAAGGGAAATGCACAAATAGTCTCGGTGATGGCGAGGATATAGTAGGTGTGCTTCAGCACGATTTTGAATTGGAACCGGAAGAGGAGAAGAAATTTGTAATAATTCTTGGTGTAGTATTTGAAAAGAAGGATGCCAGTGGTATCACTCAAAAGTTTGATACATGGGAAAAAGCAGAAATTGAGTTTGAACGACTGAAGCGCTATTGGAACCATTATATTCAGTCCCTTATTGTAGAGACACCCGATAAAGACTTTGATCTCCAGGTTAATGTCTGGAACAAGTATCAGGCATGGGTAATTGCTCGCTGGTCGCGGATGGATTCTTACTATATTGGTGGTGGCTCAATACTTGGTTTTCGGGATACCTGTCAGGATATTATGGGTATTCTCCCTACCAACCTCCGATGGGCCAAGGAGCGGACCATCCTGGTCATTGAGCATCAATTTCAGGATGGAAGTTGCCTGCATAATTGGGATCCACGAACTAATCTCTCAACCAAGACGGGCCATTCTGACGATCCTCTATGGCTGATAATCACAATAATCAACTATTTAAAGGAATCTGGGAATTGGTCCTTTCTCAATGAGTTGGTCAAGTTCTATGATGCCCCACCTGCGACTGTGTATTCTCATATGATAAAAGCATTAGATTACGCACTCTCGATGAGAAGCTCAGAGCTCGCAGGTTTTGGAATTTCCTTGATGGGAGCAGCAGACTGGAATGACGGGTTGGATCAGGTGGGCAAAGAGGGAATCGGCGAGAGCATAATGACAACTGAATTTCTTTGCTGGATGCTTCTAGAGGTAGCGGAAGTGTGCAGGAGGAATGGGGATAAAGAAATGATGGAAAGATATTTATCAGAATATAAAAGGATGAAGGAAAAGCTAAATTTTTTATGCTGGGACGGAAGGTGGTATATACGGGCAACTAACGATAAAGGTGAAATTTTGGGAAGTGAAAAAAACGAGGAAGGAAAAATTTACATTAATGCTCAGACCTGGGCGGTTATGAGTAAGGTTGCGGAAAAGGAACGAGCTATTCAATGTTTGGACTCGGTAAAAGAACATCTAGATACGGAATACGGACCTCTTATGTTTGCTCCTGCTTACAAGGAGCCCGATCCTGATATAGGAATTATAACCAGGTTTTCGCCTGGTACGAAGGAAAATGCAGCCATCTTCAACCATACGGTGTGCTGGGCAATTGTTGCTGAGTGCATGATAGGAAGAGGAGACCGTGCTTATGAGTATTTCAAAAAGACGTCTTTCATCGAAAGAGGCAAAGAACCCGATATATACAAAGTTGAGCCTTATGTATATGCTGAATTTGTATATGGTCCTGATTCCATTGATTTCGGCCAGGGGTCTTTTACCTGGACTACGGGAACAGCGGCGTGGATGTGGAGAGTGTGTGTTGATTGGATTCTTGGTGTGAGACCTGAACTGGACGGTTTGAAGATAGATCCCTGTATCCCATCTGGCTGGCGCAAATATAGAGTGCGAAGGCAGTTTAGAGGGAGCGAGTATGACATTTTCGTCACCAATCCTCATGGTATATGCAAAGGAGTTCAGAAAATAGTAGTAGATGGCCAAGATATCAAAGGCAATCTTTTACCAGTTTTTACTGATGGAAAAGTACACAAGGTGGAAGTTGTGATGGGTTAAATAGTTATTTCTCTCCAAGCACAAGTATGTTATAATGCTCTCAAGCTCTCTCCGCATGTTTAGTCCTACAAAATTTTGGGTATCAAATTATTAATTTCCGTTTTGTTCCTTGAAATCTATGGGATAGTTAGTTTTCTATTTTTAAATATTGAAACGATTTAGAGGTGATTTTTTGAAAGCAGTTATACTTGTCGGAGGTGAGGGAACTAGACTAAGACCTTTAAGCATAAACAGGCCAAAGCCCATGATGCCTCTTGCGAATAAACCCTTTATCGAATATGTTCTTAATCTGCTTAGGAAATATTCGGTAAAAGATATTATTCTGAGCTCGTGCTATTTACCCCATTCCATCGAAGATTATCTTAAGAATGGCTCAGGTTTTGGCGTAAAGCTTACCTATGAAGTAGAGTCTACCGCTCTTGGGACCGCTGGTGCTGTCAAGAATGTAGAAAAACATCTTGAAGATACTTTCCTTGTCTTTAACGGGGATATTCTTACTGACCTTAATCTTAGAGAGCTCATCAAGTACCATAAAGAGAAAAAGGCTAAAGCTACAATAGCTCTTACTCCTGTAGAGGATCCTACCTTATACGGTCTGGTAGAGCTTCGAGAAGATGGGTCAATTGTTCGTTTTCTAGAGAAACCCAGCTGGGATCAAATCACATCTGATCTCATAAATGCTGGAACTTATGTGTTGGAACCGGAAGTCCTTAAGGATGTTCCGGCGGAAGAAAGCTATTCTTTTGAGAGAGGACTTTTTCCATTGCTACTGGACCGTAATGAGCGTGTTTTTGGTTTTGTTTCAAACGCATATTGGTTAGATATTGGGAATCCTGCTAAATATCTATTAGCCCACCGGGATCTTCTTGAGGGTAAGATTGAGAGTAATTTTGAGGGTCAAGAGATAAAATGCGGAGTTTGGGTTGGGGAAGGGACTGAGATAGACCCAACTGCAAAGATTGCAAGCCCCGTACTTATCGGTAGAAATTGCCAGATTGGGGCTAATGTAAGAATTGACGGTCTTACAGCCATAGGAAGCGACTGTCGCATCGAAGCCAATGCACATATGGAAAGCTGTGTAATACTTGACAAATGTGTTATTGGGGACAACAGCATAGTGGTAAATAGCGTGCTAGGAGAAGGTGTCCGTTTAGCAAAGAAGGTGCATGTAAGTGATGAGGCGGTACTGGGAGATGGCTGTATAGTGGAGGAAGGAAATCATTTACGAAAAGGTATTAGAGTTTGGCCAAGAGCAGTTTTAAAGAGAGAGACTATCAAATTTTAAATTTTAAAATCTCAAAGGAGGGTAGATATGAAGACTATAACATCTCTTTTGGAGCAACAGAAAGTACCCATAGCATTTGTAGGAACCTATCCCCCAAGAGAGTGTGGGATCGCTACTTTTACTTGTGATATTACTAATGCCATAGAAAAACTAAATCCTAAAGCGGGCTCTTACATCGTAGCAATGAATACTCCAGGAGCATCATGTGACTATGGTAAGAATGTCGTCCTAACAATTGATCAGGACGATCACCTGGACTATATAAAAGCGGCAAATTATATAAACAATTCCGGTGCGAAAATTGTAAATATCCAGCATGAATATGGTATTTTTGGAGGCCTCTGGGGTGACAATCTTCTCTGCTTATTGGAACATTTGAAAAAGCCGGTTGTGGCTACTCTGCATACAACTTTGCCCAATCCTGACTACTATCTAAAGAAGCTGAGTCAGTTTATTGACCATTATTCAGCTAAGGTTATCGTGTTAACTCACAAGTCGGTAGAAATACTTAACCGGGAATATGAAATAGACCGATCCAAAATGTCTGTTGTATATCATGGTGTACCTGATGTTAAAAAGGTTTCTACTTTTCGCTTTAAGAAAACATTAAATTTAAGTGACAGAGTGGTCATTTCCACATTCGGGCTTCTAAATAATGCAAAGGGAATTGAGCATATTCTCGATGCTCTGCCCGGGATCATTGCAAAACATCCGGATATTATATATCTTGTGCTCGGTCAGACTCATCCTGTAATAAGAGAAAAAGAAGGCGAATCTTACAGACAAATGCTCGAGGACAAAGTAGAAAAGTTGGGATTAGAGGGCTATGTAGTTTTTGAGAATCATTATCTCAATTTTAATGACTTAGTGAAATATTTGCTGGCTACAGATGTCTATGTTACTCCATACCTGAACAAGAACCAAATTGTGAGTGGCACGTTAGCATATGCTGTGGGATGTGGAAAAGCTATTGTATCAACTCCCTATCTTTATGCCCAGGAAGCACTTGCAGAGGGCAGGGGGCTCATAGTTGATTTTAAGGACTCCCATAGTATTGCAAAAGCAGTTAATCGCATTCTGGGAGATAAAGCCTTCAAGGCTAAACTCGAAGCAGCTACTTATAAATACGGGAGAAAAATGATCTGGCAAGCGGTCGCCAGACAATACATAATGATTTTCAATGAAATTTTGGAGAAGGAAAGAGTAAAAGAATTTAGGGTTACAACTGGTTCAAAGAGTATTGTACCTTTACAAAAATTGGCCAAGGAAGGTATACATCCGATTTAATACTTTTTGCATACTTGATACTATTAAGAAAGGTAATTAACGATTCAGCTTATAGTATTGAGAATGCTTTCTATATGAGAACAGAGTTATTTGCTCTTTTTATTTATAGTGCGTAACACCGTGTTTTTAGACTTTTAATCTACGGACTTCCTTCTTGTTTTACGTTCTATTTTAGACTGCTGAAGATGTGTTGAAATTTTAATTTAGTTTTTTATAGACAGTCAAGGCTATGCACGAATATCCGCTTGTTCCTCTAAAACACCTGAAAAAAATAACAGAAAGATTAGGCGTTATTCAGCACTGCAAATACTCCATTCCTGATGCTCAGACTGGGTTTTGCCTGGACGATAACGCCCGTGCTCTGATTGCAGCTTTAATGCATTACCAACAATCCGCGGATTATAAAACACTTGCTTTAGCGCGTTCTTACCTGCAATTTATTAGCTTTGCCCAAAAGGAAGATGGAAAGTTTCATAACTTTGTCAGTTATGACGGTCATTTTCTTGATGAAGAAGGATCAGAGGACTCCTTCGGAAGAGCTATATGGGCCTGTGGTTATGCCATTGCTTCAAAGTCGCTAAATGATGATTTTCGGAATAAAGCCTGCGAGATACTTTTGCATGCCTTTCCACATATGTCGGATTTAAGCAGCAATCGGGCCTTCGCCTTTTCAATACTGGGCCTCTACTATTACCTGGTTGCGTTCCCAGAGAACAGGACAGTACGGCGTATGCTGCTTAACCTGGGAGACCGAATTTTCAAAGCTTATCAGGCAAACAGTACTAGATCCTGGCGTTGGTTCGAAGACAAACTCACTTATTGCAATGCACGCTTACCTCAAGCTTTATATCTTGTTTACAAAACAAATGAGCAGAAAAAATATCTGGATTGTGCTGAAACGTCAACTTCGTTTCTTGTCAACGAGTTAATAAAAGATGGTAAGCTTTTAGTAGTGGGTAACGACGGCTGGTACAAAAAGGGAGGTAGGCTCCCCTACTTTGGTCAGCAACCTGTAGATGCGCATTGCATGGTTGATCTTTTCAAAACCGCTTTCGAAGTTACAGGGCAAGAATCCTATAAAGATCTGGCGAAACTTTGCTATGAATGGTTTCTTGGGAGAAATATACTTAGCCTGAAGGTGTGTAATCCCGAGACTGGTGCTTGCTATGACGGTATAGAAAATTCAGGATTGAATTTGAATCAGGGAGCTGAATCTACTATCGGTTATATAATGGCGAACCTAAATATAAGAGAGCTATTTTCTGCAGAAAATAATTCAAAGATAAAGAGTAAGGGCTTGAAAGGTTAGGGATTCAAGGATTCGGGTGGATTTGAAATGCAAAATAATTTTAACACCTGAATCCAAGACCTCTTGAATTCTGGAATCCTATTATACTTTAAATCTTAAGTTTTCATTTTCTATATCTCGACCAGTTTATATTTCCGGCTTCCTAACCCGATTTCTTCTGCATACTTCAACTGGACTTCCCAGTCAATTCTGTGAATTGGTTTGAACTTATCTTGTTTTTTAGGTACTTTTCTACCCAGTTCACTGTCAGCCAGACCCTCTTTAAGATTGACCATATCTATACTTGCCTGGTCCAATGCAACAGGATCTTTAGATGCAAGGATGCCGATGTCATTAACAACAGGTACATCACTCCAGCTTGCACAGTCACAATCAGGACAGATGTCGAGCAAAAAGTTTATAAATCCTGCTTTCTCTTTTTTTTCCTGAAGTATCCCCCAGACAAATTCCACAATCTTTTCCTGCAGCACATTTTCTTCTTGTTTCCAGCCGATCTCTAACGCTTCAGTGGGGCAAGTTACGGTGCACTCCCCGCATCCAATACAAACTTCCTGGTTTATATAAGCATACTTCTCGGATCCTCTGACAATGGAAATAGCTTTAGATGGACACCATTTTATGCACTTACCGCAAGCGGTGCACTTTTCCAAATCAATAACAGGAAGTATGTCCGAATGCATCATTTGTTTACCACTCCTGCTTCCAAAACCCATTCCGATATTTTTAAGTGCGCCTCCAAAACCAGTAGCTTCATGGCCACGAAAATGAGCAAGGCTTATTATAACGTCAGCGTGATAGGCTGCACTACCTACTTTTATGAACTCAAAATGTTTTTTCTTAACAGGTATTTCAACAAAGTCTTTGCCGATCAAGCCATCGGCAATAACCAGAGGTGCACCCACAACAGAATACGTAAAACCATTCTCAATAGCAGCTTCCAGGTGGTCGACCGCATTAGAACGGCGGCTTACATAGAGTGTATTGCAGTCAGTGATAAAGGGTTTCCCTTTGCAGTCCTTAATCTTATTAACAACTCTTCTTACAAACTGAGGGCGAAGATAAGCAGTATTTCCGGGCTCACCAACAGAAAGTTTGACAGCTACAAGGTCGTTTTCTGCGATTATTTCTCTAAACTCAGCGACCTCAAAAATTCTTTCTGTCTTAGTTAATAGATCACTTCCGTGTTTGGTACGTGCGTTAGTGAAAAATACAGATGGTCTATGAGGCATCTTTTACCTCTCTAATTAAGATGAGGGCTGTTCCCTGTGGTCGGCTGATCAAATTTTGTTTGTCTCTTTTTGATTGGCTGCACTTTTTCACTTACCTAATATCAAGGAAGCCGGACTGTTATTGAAGAATTATTGTGTAATTTTAAATCAAAATAGGTAAGATTACAAATGGTGGAAATCGTTAGTATAGGTGAAGCTTTAATCGATTTTGTTTCTTTAGAAATGGGGCCCGGTTTAGAAAAAACTGAGGCTTTTAAGAAAGCTTTTGGAGGTGCACCTGCCAACCTTGCTGTTGATTTGGCACGGTTAGGCGCGAGCGTCGGATTTGTTGGGAAAGTCGGTGATGATGAGTTTGGTCATTTCCTATCAAACACGATGAAGGATGAAGGAGTTGCCATCGATGGACTTGTCCTTGATCCCTCAGTACGCACAACTTTGGCTTTTGTTTCTCTAACTGCTAAAGGAGAAAGAGAGTTTATGTTCTACCGCCATCCGGGAGCAGATATGTTACTGCGACTGGAGGAAGTAAAGATGGAAACAATAGAGAAAGCTAAAGTAGTCCATTTTGGGTCTCTATCCCTAACACATGAGCCTTCAAGGGGAGCCCTTTTTAACACAATTACTTCCTGCAGCCAGCTCGAAAAAATAATTAGTTTTGATCCCAACCTACGGTTGTCCCTTTGGTCCAGTCAGGAAGAAGCAAGGGTTCAAATCACCAAAGCTCTCGGTTTTGCTCAGATAGTCAAATTCAGCGAGGAAGAGCTGTTTTTTCTGACTGGCAGTGAATCAATAGAAGTTGCCTGTGAAAGGCTTTTTCAGGATCCGGTAAAGATTATTTTCGTAAGTCTGGGGGAAAAGGGCTGTTTCTTTTTTAGCGGCGAGAATAAAGGCTTTATCGAAGGTTTTAAAGTAGAAGTAGTAGACACTACTGGTGCTGGCGATGGTTTTACTGCAGCAATCCTTGCTAACCTTCTTCCTCTAATCAAAGAAGGGATTGATATTAGTAAGATAAGCAGGGAAGAGTTAGAAAGCATAGGGCGTTTTGCTAATGCAGTTGGTGCTATGATTGTGGGTAGCAGGGGTGCAGTGAGTGGTTCACCCTATTGGGAAGATGTGATGAGTTTTTTGGAAAAGCACTAGTATGCAAGCAATGCCTTGGGCTGTTTGATAACTTATATCAAAAATAGTGTTCTTTAAAAAATTAATCAAAGTTCAAAATTCAAAATGCAAAGTGCAAAATAGCAATGCAAAATTGAAAATTATTTCTTATAAAAGTAGTTGCGTAATAGGATAACAGCATAATTGATTGTTTGTAATTACTTTATTACTCTTTTACTTTATTGCTACCCTATTTTGGATTTTAATTTGCAATTTTAATTTTTAGATTTTGCTTTTTACATTTGGCACTTAGGCAAATGGGCTTTGTCTTTACTTCAAAACATTTACTCGTAGTCTAGATAAAGAAAGTAGGTACCATGCATGGTCATTTCATACTTGGTATAAACTACTGGCCCCGCCATCATGGCGTTAGGATGTGGCAGGAATGGGATCCTTCTGAAATAGAGAGGGAGTTTGTTGAAATAAAGAAACTAGGTCTAGAAGTTGTAAGAATTTTTTTACTGTGGCGTGATTTTCAACCCCGGGAAAATTATGTCGATGAGCAAGCTCTCTCCTATTTTGACGAACTGCTTAATATAGCCCATAAGTGCAGCATGCGTATCGTTCCCACCTTTTTTGTAGGTAATATGAGTGGTGAGGTATGGGATATACCCTGGCGTAGGGGGCGGGACGTGTACAAAAATCCAGCATTACTTAATGCTCAGTTGTATTTAGTTCGACTTTTTGCTGAGCGTTATAAGGAAAACGGTAGAATAGTTTTCTGGGACCTTGCCAACGAGCCGGATCTTGGCTTTGCAGCTTCTTCAACTGAAGATACAAAGAGATGGAGCAGGTTATTATACGGGGAGATAAAAAAATATGATACAAACCACCCGGTAACCATGGGGATGCATCAAGGTTCTCTTCTCAAGGATAATAAATTTAGACCTCAAGACCTTTCATCCTTTACTGATTTTATGTCTATGCATGCTTACCCGATCTACACAACGCTTTGTCCCGATCCACCTAACTCCATACGTCCGACTTATCTCCCTGCTTTTCTATGCCAGTTGACCTCGGCTCTCACTGAAAAAAAGGTGCTTATAGAGGAATTCGGAGTAAGCTCCCAACTGATGTCTGAACAGCAACAACAGAATTACTACGAGTCAGTGCTTTTTAGTCTAATCAGCAACGGAGCACTTGGGGCTCTTGCCTGGTGTTTCAGTGATTACTCACAAGATGAAAGTAGTCCTTACAATACAACTCCCTATGAGGTAAGTTTTGGAATTACTTCAAAAGAGGGGCGGGAGAAACCTGGCGCACGTGCTATAAGAAAATTTTCAAGCATTTTAAAAAAAAGCGACTTTTCAAAATTAAGAAGAGAAGAACCAAAGGCTGCGATTGCTATCCCTCGCTGCTATCACGATAATCCCGATGAAGAAATTAGTGCAGAGATAACTGCAAGAGTTCTTTTTTCTTCCTATCTTCTCGCAAAACAGGCAGGATATAATGTTGATCTAATTTCATTAGAAGATGATTTTGCTAAATATCGTTTGATTTTCCTGCCATCAATACCACGAAGAGGTGCATTGAACGTAAAGGACTGGCACAAGATTATGGGATATGTAAATTCCGGGGGAACAGTATATTGTTCTTATCACGGGGTTGCCTTTCAGGAGCTTGAAGATTTCTTTGGAATGAGCATAGAATATATCGCTGATGTTGATTCTGGCAGTATTACTTTTACCTCGACAGGAGAAAAACCGTTACCAGTTGAGATTAACATTAAGACTGTTAAAAGCAATCGTCTTTTACTCCAGGATGCTGAGAGAATCTGGATGCGTAACCAATATGGAGAGGTAGCGATTGCAAGTAGGAGCTATGGGAAAGGCCATGCTGTTTTCTGCGTATATCCAGTTGAACTATATATCTCCTACATACCAAATATTTATTCCGGGACCCTTTTGTACCGTGTATATGAAGAGATAGCCAAGACAGCAGGACTATTTCCCACAATCAACAAAAGCCCCGGTGTGGAAGGGTGCCTTTTCTATTCGGGTAATCGCAGAGTAATAGTTCTTACTAACCACCAGAGCAAACAGATTGCGGTTAAATTGCCCGGAAACGGTAAAAACGTGCAATATAAAGATATTTACTCTAATGAGATAATATCTCAAGCTGATGTTGTTCTTCAGGGAAACGAAGGTAAAGTTCTTGAGTTTATATAAGAGCATTTAATAAGATGAAAGCTGCAGTGTTCCTGGGAGAAGGTAAAATTGAAATCAAGGATATTTCCTCACCCAAGGTAGGTCCTAATGATATTTTAATTGAGGTAAAAGCATCAGGTATCTGTGGGACTGACATTCATATAATCAAAGGGACCGCACATGCACAAGTTCCGGTCGTGTTGGGACATGAATATGCTGGTGAAATTTTGCACGTTGGCTCAAAAGTGACTAAATTTAAACCAGGAGACCGCATAACAGTCGATCCCAATATTTACTGCGATGAGTGTGATAATTGTTTTCAAGGGAAAATCAATTTATGCAGCAATTTAAAAGCTTTAGGCGTGGATATAGATGGAGGATTTGCGGAGCTCTCATTATTACCTGAAGGTCAGGCCTATAAATTACCGGAGCATGTTTCCTACGAAGAGGGAGCGCTAACTGAACCTCTTGCCTGCTGCGTTCATGCAATAGAGCTTTCTCCTCCTTCTCCAGGGGATAAAGTAGTTATACTAGGTGCTGGAACAATCGGGTTATTAATGGTTCAGCTGGTGAAGTTGGAAGGAGCTTCGGAAATTATTGTCAGCGACCCAGTTGCCAGTAAAAGAACGCTTGCTCTAAAGTTGGGAGCCAACTATGCTATTGATCCACGGAAGGAACCTCTTCCAGAAAAAGAAGCACACTTAGTTATCGAATGCGCAGGGCTTACTCAAACATTTACGCAAACATTTAAGGTAGTAAAGGATGGAGGAAACATCCTTCTCTTTGGATTGGTTGATGCAGACCGGGAAGTGTATATTAGGCCACAGGAGATTGTGGTTAGAGAATTAAAGATACAGGGATCAGTTCTTAACCCAAATACACATGGGAAAGCACTACGGTTAATTGCAGAAGGTAAAGTTTCTGTTTCGCCTTTAATTACTCATCGCTTAAGTCTAGAAAAAATAAATGCGGCTTTTGATGCTTGGAAACAGAGAGACACAATTAAAGTTTTAATTACGTCAAAATAATTTTAAAAAAAATTCTTATAGAAAAAAAGGAAAACAAAATAAAAAGAAGAAACAAAAATAACATTAAAATAAAATTATTGCTAATGTTAAAAAAAATTTTTAGTGGGTAATTACAATAGTGTAGAACTAAGGAGGTGAAATCTAGTGGCAAAAAAGAGAGCAGCAAAAAAGAAGACTACTACTACCAAGAAGAAGAAGACTACCACTAGGAAGAAGAAAAAGAAATAATCAGGAAGTTAATAAAAATAACATGTGTATAAAGATGATGTCATTGGCATCATCTTTATACATTTTTAAGCAAAACATATTTATTTCTGAATTCTTTTTACTTTTAAGTAATGTTTTAAATAATAAAAAGAAAATATATTCTTACGCGTGCGAGCAAAATAAATCTGCTTGGATTACAAAGCTCGCTTATCGTTTACATTATTAGGCTAGTACTTGATGCTAAGCTGTGTCTCTTTTTACGTAAAGTTTTTTGAAGCAATTTTTAAGATATTTAAAGACTAGCGGTAGATTATACCAATTATTTAGGTTCTATCTTTATCAGTGCTGAGTGGCAACATATTTGGATAAGCAGCTGTATATGTTTGTTCAATGCTGATATGAGAAAGCTTAAGCATATTTTTTGTAAGAAATTTATGAAGGAAATATTAATTTTTAGTCGAATTTCAGCCACCTAAAGCGTAAAATTGAGTTAAAATAAGCTGAGCGAGCCATTTAACTTTTAAGTTACTAGCGAGGAGAAAAGATGCCAGAGCGACTTAAGCAAATTATTGATACAGAAGAAAAGGCAAAAAAAATTATTGAAGATGCTGAGCTGGAAGCACAAAGAATTCTTTTAAATGCCCGTGAAAGGGCTTCTGAAGCAATAGCTGAAGAAAGAAACAAGGCTGTTTCAGAGTCAGAAGCACTTTTAAAGAATGTGAAGGACGAGGCTTATAAAGAAGCCCAGAAGATAAAAAATGAAGCAGACGAAGAGATGTCAAAGGTTATATATCGAGCTGAGCAAAGAATGCAAAAGGCTACCGCAATAATAAAGGAGAAGTTGCTTAAATAATGGCAGTTACAAGAATGAAAAAAGCCTACCTGGTTGCACATCAATCACTGAAGGAAGAACTAATAGAGGTTCTTCAGGAAGAAGGTCTTTTACATATTGAGAATTTAAAAGAGAATTTGGCTGAAACTGAGTTGGCGTCGTTAGCAAGCGAATTTACCCCACAATTAGATAACCTTGAACTGCTACTCTCAGAGATACAGTTTGTACTTGATATTATTGAAGAGTTTAAAGAGACAAAGAAAGGGATTGTTGAGGGTTTACTAAAGAAAAGGATTGCGATAAACAGACTTGATTTTGACACGGTAGAAGACCGTATTGATTTTCGAAGTGTCTACCAAAGATGCGAAGAGCTTGATATTAAATTTAGGCAACTTGAACACAGGTTTGTTAATCTTAATACCCTCATAACAAACCTTCAACCCTGGCAGAGCTTTAAAATACCTCTCTCGCAAATAAATGAAACTGACTATATGGTTTTTGCTATAGGAAAGTTACCGTATGCAAATCTTTTATCCCTGCAAGACGAATGGGAAAGGGAATTCCCTGTATCTATATTTGAGTTAATAAGCAAAGATGCTCAAAGCGCCTATCTGTTTTTAATATTTTTAAAGGAGCAAAAAGAAGAAGTAAATCAGGTCTTACAGAAGCATGGGTATGTACCTGTTAATTTTGGAGAACTGAATGGTATACCTCAACAGGAGATAATGGAACTAAAGAAGGAGGTTGTCCATATACAGAAAGAGAAGGAGAAGGTGATAGAAAAGATAAGAGAAATTGGAAGCCTTGAGCCTGAACTCCTTACTCTCCACGATTTTGTGGAAAATAAATTCAAAAAAGCAGCGGTTGTTAAGAATTTTGTTCACACTGACCAAACTTTTATGTTGGAAGCGTGGGTACAAGCAGACAGAGAAGTTGAACTTTCTAAACAGTTGAGCGAGCTCTCTTCTGAAGTGGAACTTACAGCTCTGGATCCTGAACCTGATGAGGAGCCACCGGTAATATTAAAAAACAGTAATATAGTACAGCCCTTTGAGGTTCTAACCAGGCTATATGGTTTGCCGGATTATCGAGAGATGGACCCAACACCTCTTATGGCTCCCTTTTTCTTTCTCTTTTTCGGTCTCTGTATAGGTGATTTTGGCTATGGTGTCGTTTTGGCTTTGATTAGTTGGCTGGCAACTAAGAAACTACAGCTTGGCGAAGGTGGGAGGAAATTCTTTTATTTACTTGCATATGGCGGGATATCTTCCATGATTGTAGGAATTTTTACTGGCGGCTATTTTGGTATAGAGGCTGAAAAATTACCCGCTTTTTTACAGGCACTTATTATTTTAAATCCGCTAAAGGAAGCATTTACTTTTTTGATAGTTACTGTTGCTCTAGGAGTTATACATGTCTGTTTTGGAATAATAGTTGAATTCATAGATCGAACCCGGCAAGGTGCTTTTAAGGATGCTTTATATGACCAGGGTACAACTCTTTTTTTGCTAATCTTTCTCATTGCTTATGCAGTAGCTAGAATTTCCATATTCGGGTGGCTGGCTCTGGCCAGTGCGGCGGCAGTGGTGCTATTTCATGGAAGAGGGAGCAAGAGCATTATCGGACGGTTGGGTTTAGGTTTGTATAAATTATACGGAATGAGTTCCTTTATTGGCGACTTTCTTTCCTATGCCAGGTTAATGGCTTTAGGTTTAGCAACCGTACTCATTGGCTGGGTAGTCAATATGATGGGAAGCAAACTGTTAGGAGTACCCTTTCTGGGTCCCTTACTTATGATTGTAATTTTGCTGGGTGGGCATTTCATCAATTTGGTTATCAATCTTCTAAGTGCCTTTGTACATCCTTTGAGGCTGCAATATGTTGAGTTCTTCAAACAGTTCTATTCTGATGGAGGGGGAAAGTTCGTTCCTTTTATGATAGAGACTAAACATTTAATAATTAAAAGAGAAGGCGAGCAATAGACGAAGGAGGTATCGCATGTTCTTAGGTTTGTCTGGTTTTCACTGGGCTCTTTTTGGTGCCGCTATTGCAAGTATAGGAGGAGGCATTGGATCAGCTATAGGTATTACCTATGCTGCCATTGTTGCATCGGGCATCCTCACAGAAGATCCAGAGAAGTTTGGCCCGCTGCTTCCAGTTGTAGCGATTTCTGGAACGCAGGGAATCTATGGTTTTATTACCGCAGTTCTGGTCGTAATCTTCTTTAATCTCCTCGGAGGGGGTGGCCCGGCGATTCCTGCACAACAAGGATTCCAAGTGTTTCTCGCTTGCCTGCCAGTTGCCTTTGCCTGTTTGTTTTCGGCAATCTATCAAGGTCTTACTTCCGCAGGGACCGCAGGGATGGTAGCCAAACGGGCAGAGGAAGCGGGAAAGGCTTTAATACTTCCGGCAATGGTAGAGACATATGCGGTACTCTCTTTAATCATTACCATTCTACTGCTCCTGTCTATTCTTGCTGTGCCAAGCTAAATAAGATAGTAGGGATTGGATATGGCTTTAAAAGAAATTACTGAGCATATATTAAATGATGGACAGGCTAAAGGCGTAGAGATAAAGAAAAATGCCGAGCAAGGAGCTAAGGTAATTCTTGATGAGGCAAAAGCGAGTGCTGAAAGGGAACGGGAAAAGATTCTAAGAGAAGCGCAAAAAAAGGCTAAGGAAGAGAGGAAGCGTATAATTGCTATGGCGCGGCTGGAGGCTAGAAACACAATTCTCACTGCCAAGCAGAATCAAGTTGAGGTTGTCTTCAAAAGTGTGCTTCAAGACCTGGATTCTCTTTCTGACAGTGAGTACAAAGAGCTGGTTAAGAGACTCTTACGAAAAGCAGTAAAAGGAGGGGAAGAGGTTATAGTAAACGAGCGGGATCGGAATCGGATAAACGCATCTCTATTGGCTGAAATAGATGGTTCAATTGCCCTTTCAAACGAGATTAGAGATATAGACGGTGGTTTTATCCTAAAGACTGGTCGTATTGAGACTAATAACTCTTTCAATTCTCTTATCTCTGCGGTAAGAGAAGAAATAGAGCCAAAAATAGTGGAAGTGCTATTTGGTGAGTAAGGATTTACAGATATGGTACTTAGAGCTATGACGGATCCAGTTAAATACGGATTTGGTGTAGGTAGAGTCAAGGTTCTGGAAACAAAACTTTTGGTTGCACAGCGGTTGGAAAGACTGATAGAAGCTGAAGACTTTGCTCAGGCTACATATATTCTGGCGGAAACAGAATACGGTGCTGTGTTGGAAGGCGTGGTTTCTCTCTCTGATATTGAAAAAGCTCTTGACCAGTATATGAGAAGTGTCTACGGGTTCTTAGAGGAGATAAGTGCTGGTGATAGATGGATCTCCTTTTTTCTTATCAGATATGATATGCACAACCTCAAAGTGCTCCTTAAAGCAGCACTAGCTGGAGAAAGCCAGAACGAATTGCTGTTTCCCATAGGCAAGTTGGACGTCGAAAGCGCAAAAGAAGCAATAGCTCAAGAAAAGCTGGAAAGACTGCCCCATCCCTATGCTCAAGCTGCCGCAGTGGCTCGTAAAAGATATGAAGAGACTAAAACTCCACAGACAATAGATATGGTTATTGATAAAGAAATGTACAGAGAACTCCATAAACTTGCTCGTGAAGAGAAGCGCAAATTTTTGCAAGAGTTTATCTCTATGTCCATAGATATTGTTAATTTAAAGATTTTGTTCAGATGCAAATTATTGAATAAAAGCGAAAAGTTCTTGGAAGAGTCTTTGATTGAAGGGGGATTTATCGAGCTCAAGATGTTGTTTTCCCTTTTTAGTGATTCCTGGGAGGCAATAATTAACCGGCTTTTAATTACCCGTTATTCAAGTCTTTTTACTGAAGGATGGCGTGAAGCTATTGCCGGGGAGACTTTGAATCATTTTGATACCATAGCGGATAACTTTCTAATTGACTATGCTAGACGTGCTAAACGGATATCAATTGGTCCTGAACCTATATTTGGCTATATGCTGGCAAAAGAAAATGAAGTAAAAATTATTCGCATCATCCTGGTGGGAAAGCTTACCGGCCTTTCCAAGGAAGTCTTGAAAGAAAGGATGCGGAATCTTTATGTCTAAAGCGGCAGCAATTGGAGATAAAACTTCCATTCTGGGATTTAAGGTTCTTGGCCTTGACATTTACCCTTTTGCAGGTGTTCAGGAGGTAGCCGGTATCTGGGAGAAAATAAAAGGGAAAGATTATTCTATTATATTCGTTACCGAACAGGCTTTTAAAGAGATAGAAAAAGAGGTAAAAGAGGTTCAAGAAATAACACCTGCGGTGATTATTATACCAGAAACTACTGGGAGCATGGGATTTGCTCACTATAGAATTAAGAAGATGGTGGAGAAGGCGATAGGCATTGATATTATATCTAAAGAAGGAGAAGGTTAGATGAGGGAGGGCAAAATTATTAAAGTGTCCGGACCCCTAGTTGTGGCTGAAGGACTGAAGGATGCCAAGATGTATGAAATTATAAAGGTGGGAAAGCAGAGGTTGATGGGGGAGATTATAGAGCTAAGAGGAGAGAACGCCTCTATTCAGGTATACGAAGAAACTGCCGGACTCGGGCCCGGAGACCCGGTTTTTTCTACCGGTGAAGCTTTAAGTGTGGAGCTAGGGCCGGGTTTGATTACTTCCATCTATGACGGAATTCAGCGGCCTCTTGATATCATCAGACGAAAGGTTGGAGATTACATTACCCGGGGAGTGGAGGAAGCGGGACTCAATCGGGAAATAAAGTGGAATTTTGAACCTAAGGTAAAAGTAGGAGACCGAGTTAAATCTGGAGACATTATTGGAATAATACAAGAGACCACCATTATTCAGCACCGTATTATGGTTCCCCCCAACATAGAAGGTGAAATTGTAGAAGTACATCCTGGCAAGCATTCTATAGAAGATGTAATTGCAGCTATAAAATCAGAGAATGAACTGTACCAGGTTACTATGATGCAACGCTGGCCAGTAAGGCGAGGACGTCCTTACAGAGAGAAGCTATCTCCTTACGCTCCCCTTTCAAGTGGTCAAAGAGTTATTGATACCTTTTTCCCTATTGCCAAGGGAGGAACAGCTTGCATACCTGGACCTTTTGGTTCAGGGAAAACCGTAGTTCAACATCAGTTTGCCAAATGGGCAGATGCTCAAATTATAGTCTTCATAGGATGTGGTGAACGCGGTAATGAGATGACCGATGTGCTGATGGAGTTTCCTGAGCTGATGGATCCCTATACTGGTGAGCCACTTATGAAGAGAACTGTCTTGATTGCCAATACTTCGAATATGCCCGTTGCTGCTAGAGAAGCCTCAATCTATACAGGGATTACCATTGCCGAGTATTTCCGCGATATGGGATATAATGTCTCACTTAGTGCTGATTCTACCTCACGTTGGGCAGAGGCCTTGCGGGAAATTTCAGGAAGGTTGGAAGAGATGCCGGGTGAGGAGGGTTTTCCTGCTTACCTCGGTTCCAGAGCAGCTGCTTTCTATGAGAGAGCGGGGAGAGTAAAGTGTCTGGGAAGTGACAATAGGGAAGGCTCGCTTACTGTTGTTGGCTCGGTCTCACCTCCGGGAGGAGATCTTTCAGAACCGGTAACTCAAGCAACCCTAAGAATTGTGAAAGTCTTTTGGGGCCTTGAGGACAAATTAGCCTATAGGCGCCATTTTCCAGCTATAAACTGGCTAATAAGCTATTCCCTCTACCTTGATAGAGTAGAGGAGTACTGGAAGACTGAGATTAGCCCGGATTTTGCCGAATTGCGAAATGAGGCAATGAGTCTTTTACAGAGGGAGGCGGAACTGGAAGAGATTGTACGCCTGGTTGGCGTTGAATCACTCTCAACCAGTGAGCGATTGGTTATGGAGACGGCAAAATCAATTAGAGAGGATTTTCTACAGCAAAACGCTTTTCACGAAATAGATACCTTCAGTTCCTTGAAGAAGCAGCATCTTCTTTTACAGCTTATTATGACGTTTCACCGTCGTGCCAAACAAGCACTGGAGGGAGGCAGGCCGATAAAGGAGATTTTAGATCTCCCCATAAGAGAAAAAATAACGAGAGCAAAATTTATACCTGAAGAAAATTTAGATGATTTTAGCCAGATAAAAAAAGATATCGAGATCCAGATAAAAGTAACAGCCTAACTGATTTGAATGGCTTAGTGTTTCTTGAAATTTCTTGGGAGGGATAAATGCTTAAAGAATATTTGACCATACGAGATATTATTGGCCCTCTGCTTTTGGTTGAAAACGTTGAGGAAGCTAAGTATGCAGAATTGGTGGAAGTAGAATTCCCTGATGGATCGGTTGCCCTTGGGAATGTTCTGGAGGTTACAAAGGACGCGGTTTTGATTCAGAGTTTCGAAGGGACCAGAGGCCTTAATACCACACAGACCCGTATCAAGTTTATGGGGAGAGGGCTGGAGCTTCCAGTTGCCCATGACATATTAGGAAGAGTATTTGATGGACTGGGAAGACCTATTGATGGCGGGCCGCCACTTATCCCTGAAAAAAAGCTGGATATCCATGGAAATCCAATAAATCCTTATGCGCGCGATTATCCTTCAGATTTTATTCAGACTGGAATCTCAGCTATTGACGGACTAAATCCATTAGTTCGAGGTCAAAAACTTCCCATTTTCTCAGGTGCAGGACTTCCCCATTCCCAATTGGCAGCTCAGATTGCCAGACAAAGCAATGTTCTTAGGGGAGCAGAGGAATTTGCAGTAGTGTTCGGTGCTATGGGGATTACCTTCGAAGAGGCTGACTATTTTATTACGGAATTTAGAGAAACAGCAGCTATTGAAAGAGCCGTGCTTTTTATCAATCTTGCTGATGATCCGGCTGTAGAAAGAATTGCCACTCCACGTATGGCTTTGACTGCTGCGGAGTATCTGGCTTTTGACTTAGATATGCACGTACTGGTTATTCTCTTAGATATGACCTACTATTGCGAGGCTCTGCGTGAAGTTTCTGCAGCAAGAAAGGAAGTCCCTGGCCGTAGGGGCTATCCAGGATATTTGTATACTGATTTAGCGACTATTTATGAGAGAGCGGGAAGAATAAAGGATAGAAAAGGTTCCATAACTCAGATACCGGTTATTTCTATGCCTGAAGATGATAAGACTCATCCTATCCCCGATCTCACTGGCTATATCACTGAGGGACAAATAATTTTAAGTAGAGAGCTGCACCGCGGCAACATCTATCCTCCTATTGACGTTCTTCCTTCGCTATCAAGACTAAAAGAAAAAGGGATTGGGGCAGGGAAAACAAGAGAGGACCATTCTCCCCTATCTAATCAGCTCTTTGCCGCCTATGCTAGAGGAAAAGAAGCCAAGGAGTTAGCAGTCATTCTGGGAGAAGCAGCTCTAAGTGAGGATGATAAAATGTTTGTCAAGTTCGCGGATGAGTTTGAATCACGGTTTATAACCCAGGGTGAATTGGAAAACCGTACCATAGAAGAGACTCTAGATTTAGGTTGGGAACTGCTTAAGATTATTCCACGTTTGGAACTGAAGCGAGTAAGCGATGAACACATTAAAAAATATATGGATAGGGTAAGTTGAAGCAGTAATATGCAGAGAGAACTGATTATAAATGAGTTTTGCACTTGAATTAAAGCAATAATTTGATGTTGATAGGTTTCGTATTGGCAGGTGAGTGCGCATGGCGATTAAAGTAAACCCTAACCGCATGGAACTGTTAAAGCTGCGGAGGCGGACAAAGGTTGCCAGAAGAGGGCATAAATTACTCAAGGATAAACTGGATGAGCTAATGAAACATTTTCTTGCCCGTGTTCATATGAGTAGAAAACTACGTAGGGAAATGGAAGAGAAGCTTGCGAGGGCTTATCAAACTATTAGCATAGCACATGCTGAGGCACCGGAAGCAGTCATAGATGAGAGCTTTATGAAAACCAGTATGCTAGCTTCAATTGAAGTAAAAGGTGTAAGTGCTGTCAACGTAGTAATACCGGAGTTTAAGTTAACCCAAGAAGGTTTCTTTGATTGCTATAGTCTTGGTACTACTCCTGCCATTCTGGATGAAGGCCTCCGTCAACTTAATGAAGCTTTGTCTGTAATGGTGCAAGTGGCGGAGGTAGAAAGAGCTATTGAGCTGCTTTCAGAGGAAATCGAAAAAACAAGACGTAGAGTGAACGCTCTCGAATACATACTGATTCCCCAGCTTGAGGATACTGTTTCCTTAATCACTATGAAATTGGATGAGATGGAGCGCTCAAACCTGACTCGTCTAATGAAAATAAAGAGTATGGTTGCAGAAGCAACCTGAAAAAATCTAGTCTGACTGCATCCCCTTTTATTTTACTGCTGCTTGCTCATTTGCGATTCATGGTTTAAGTTCCTGATATGAGAGCGTCAATGTAGGAAAATCCTTGTGGCCGTCTGCGAATTTGGAATCGTATAATTATGGGACTTTCAGATGGATACGTGTCTAATCTCTACAAGAAATTATTATTGTGGCTATTTATGAGTCCCGGTACATCCACTTTTACTNNATTATTGTGGCTATTTATGAGTCCCGGTACAGTATCCACTTTTACTTCACCACAAATATACCGTTTCTTAAATTTGTCAGTATTAAAGAGCTGTACAGCTTTTACGTATGCTGTGCGGGACAAAGCATAAATCTCTTTTGGATTTTTGAAAAACAAGTAGGGTTATAGACCTAGTTAGCAGAGACGGATTCTAAATTTGGCAGAGGGGACACAGCACCTGGGGAATCTAAGTTTTCGGAGATGTTAGCGACTTCTTCCTTAGGTTTGAGTGGAAACCGTCTTGCCCATACAAAATCTCGGCGGGCACTTAAGATACTTATCTTAACTACGTCTCCAGTTTTTGGAGCGTGGATGAAATAGTCTCCCCCGATGTACATTCCAACGTGGTGAACCGGCGACCCGAAGAATACCAGATCTCCTGGCTGGAGACTTCCTTCCACAAGCTGACCCATCAATGATTGGAATCGGCTATAATGAGGTAGCCGTACTCCATGTTGGTTAAAGACATACATAACCAATCCGGAGCAGTCGAATCCTTCAATAGGGTCATCGCCTCCCCAGAGATAGGGTATGCCTAAATACTGGAAGGCAGTATGTACTACGCTTCCTGGACTGTGGTCAATATTAAGTACACCCAATTGGCTTCTCGCATATTCCAAAAGGGCCCGGGCTTCCGCTGCTCTTCTTTGTTGTTCTTGGTCAATTAACTGACGAACCTCATCATTAACACTTGCCAGCAGTTCTTTTCTGAAGTTAATCTTTACTTCAATGATTGCCTTTTTAATCTCCAACTCTTGTTGCAGGGCAATTTCTTGCTGTTTTAAACTTTCAAGGTCTTCTCGCGCGCCTATAATATCATCCTTGGTTAACTCCAGATCTTCCATAAGTTTATTGTCTGACTGGGTAATTTTGGAGAGAAATACGACTCTTGATAAAAGGTCTGCAAAACTCTTAGTGCTAAGGAGGACTTCCAAGAAATTATCGCTACCGTTCTTATATAAAGCTGCGATGCGATTGTTGTAAATCTTCTGCCGGTTACTTAGCTCTGCTTCCGCTTGACTCAAGTCGAACGACTTGTTTGTTAATTCTTGGTTGATGCGCTCAAGTTGAACAGTGACAGCATTATAGGCTTCCGTGGCAACTTCCAATTCGTGGTCTAAGGCTTCAATCTCTTTATTGAGTTCTTCCGCCTTTTGCTGGTTTTCATCAATTTGCGGTTGCAGAGATGGTGTGGTCGGGCTATTGTCTTGTATTAAAGTATTTGGTGCTTGGGCAGGTATTGCGTATGCGGGAATAAAGGAGGAGAATAAAAACACAAATATTGTAACAATAATTACATAGGGATGATAATGAAACTTCACCTTCACGCGCCGATACCTCACTAGGCATTATATCATGTTTGATTTTATGAGGCAATCCATATTTTACTAATACCATTTTTTTCCTGTCAATAAAGAGCGGTTATAGAATTGCTGCAAAATATGGATAGTTGATTAGAACAAAAGAATTTATAGAGAGAAACCCCCGAGAACGGGGGTTTCTTGTTATTCAGGAAAGAAGTGTAGGGCCGTTACCGTATATAATTCGCTAAGGTGGGCGATACCTACTCCCGGTTTTGGTTTTCCGTCCAAATCAAGTTCCAAGGACTTGTCTCCAAAGTAATATAGTTCAACCATTGCAGGATTTTTTACTGCACCCTTACTCACTATTTCTCCATCATCAGTAAGGATACGAATTATTCTTCCTACTCCCCTTTCTGTCTTAGCAAATTCCCCAATGGATATGGACATATGTACGTTCCTCCTTCGACAGGCGAATGTTTCAAATTAAATCAAAAGCCCCATAAAAAGGGCCTTAATTTTAAACACGACAGCCGTTTTTCAGTTAGGACTTGAATTCAAGACCGTCAAATAAATACCTAGAGATAGTTTACATTATGTTAATTTGCATTTCAATAGGATGCTAGAAGTTGGAAACGGAGAAGTTTAAGCGTTTTTGGAAACAACACCGGCAGTTTAATTCTTGCTGGTTAAGGCAATAAAAGTAATATCATAGTTTTCAGACGGTAAATCCATCCTTTGCCAAGCTTTGTAAGATGAAGTTGGAGTTAGAGCCTATGAAGAAGTTTTCAATTAATAGGGTGTTTACTTTTACCATAATTGTTTTGGTAGTTCTTATAGCTATACTTTTTTGGTCTAATTTTATGGCTAAACGAATAAGTGAAATTCCTTCGCTTCCCCTGGCTAAGAAATCTCAACTTGAAAATGAAGACATAGAGAATCAACCTTTGCTTGCTTCCTTGGCCATGGGGCTAGAGATCCCCTGGGCGATGGATTTTCTACCTGATGGTAGCATAATTTTTACCGAAAGACCGGGTAGACTTAGGATTATTGATATAAAACAGGGATTACAGTCAGAACCCTTAATGGTAATCGAAGAGGTTGCTCATGTGGGTGAAGGGGGCTTGCTGGGTATAGTTGCCCATCCCAGTTTCGGCGACAATGGTTTTATATACGTTTACTACACATACGAACATAACGGGCAGACAGCTAACAAAGTAGTGAGATACGAATTGAGCGACAACAAACTAAAGGGTAAAAAAGTCATTATGGATAGTATTCCAGGAGCTGCTATTCATAACGGAGGGAGAATAGAATTTGGACCCGACCGACTGCTATATATAACCACGGGAGATGCTGCCCAACCTCAGCTAGCTCAGGATAAGAGTTCACTGGCAGGAAAGATTCTCAGGGTAACTGATGAGGGAAAGATACCAGCAGATAATCCTTTCCCCAACTCTGCAGTATATTCTTTAGGTCACAGAAATCCACAGGGTCTTGCGTGGGATAACGAGGGGAGGATGGTGGCGACTGAACATGGACAGAGTGCTACTGACGAAGTGAATTTTATTGAACCAGGGAAGAATTACGGCTGGCCGTTAATACGTGGTGATGAAAAGTCTGATAGTCTTGAAAACCCATTTATTCATAGCGGAAAAGAAACATGGGCACCATCAGGGGCGGCTTTTTTGAAAAGCTCCTTCTTCTTTGCAGGTTTGCGGGGTCAGACGTTGTTCGAATTGCAAATAAGTGACAATAAACCAGTCCTGTTGCGACATTTGCAAAAAAAGTTGGGACGTCTTCGTGATGTGGTAATGGGACCTGATGGGTTTCTCTATGTGCTCACCAGCAATCGGGACGGCCGTGGTTTTCCAACCGCTGATGATGATCAAATTATCCGCATAAACCCAAATAAATTGTAGTAGAAACCAGCCAATTCTTTGGTTCCAGAGGGAACTGTAAGAATTCCGTTGAACTTATTCCCATACAATTGCGGGTAAAATCATTCCATGATTTTTCTTTGCGCAATAAAATTTTTGTTATTACCGTTGGTTGTGCTACTGTTGCTCTTTTAATATCCGGTATTCTTTCCATTGCCATAAATTACCGAAACAATCTTAGAGATGCTGAACAGAATCTTGGCTTAACGGTTAATACTATGGAAGCCATGATAGCGTAAAACCTCTATGATCAGAAAAGGATACTCATGCTAACCGCTGATAATCTTAGCAGCACTGGTCCTGGCCAAATCATCAACGAAACTATTAAAGCATCCCAGAATCTTGATTATCAGGGTATGGTTTTATTTGACGAAGAGGGAAAAGAGGTTTGGAGTGACGGCTTTTTCAAAACTTTTTCTTTCAATTCCCAACGCCTTTCAAAACTACGCGAAAATGATCTGGTTGATATTGATTTCTTTAAAGAATTCAATGATGACTTTGGTCATCAAAAAAGGGGATGAAGTTCTTGGGATGGTTGCAGAAATATTAAAAGGCAACATACGTACTTCGGATACTGCTTTTCGTTCAGGCAAGAGGAATTTTCGGTGATTCTTCCGCAGGTAGGGTTGAAGCAGGCAAAACTGGCAGCAGAAAAACTGCGGGCAGCAGTAGAGGGGCTCAAACCATTTGCATCTGAAAGCGGTCAGGAAAGAAAAATAACCATAAGTATAGGGGTCTCATCTTTTCCCGAATGCACCAACTTACGAGAAGAACTTATTAAATTTGCTGATGAAGCACTCTACAAAGCCAAGGAAAGGGGGCGAAATAGAGTAGAATTTGCACCAGCCAAAGATGTACTGGTTGAAAGAGAGCTCTAAAAAGTCGCTTTATCAATCATTGCAAGCGTATTTAGCTGGTGCCTGAGCAAAAAGCAGGAGAGAAATCTGAAACCGTGGGGCATTACGAAGAGCAAGACTCTTTCGCTGTCATTCCGAACGTAATGAAGCAATCTCGATTTTTAGTTATTATTTGTAATTTTTATTCTTAACTGTTTAACCGTCTATAATTGAAAGGAGGAATAAGTGATAAGGTCACTGCAGGCGATATTTTATATAACTTGGATAGTTATTGGGATTATCATCATTGCTTCAGCATTTATCGTTATTACTATATCCCCCTTTGAGAAAATGAGTGACTATCTGAAAGTTGGCACAACGGAACAGCGTGACGCAACAGGCCCACCGGAGGAGTTCGGCCAGATAGAACAAGGTAGGCAGAATAGTCCGGGTCAAGCTGACGGAGGCTCTAACATTAATTTTGTGGTTACTGACGAAATGCGTCGTGAAGCGGACAAGATAATTGGTGAAAAGCGGGCATACCAATTTAGAGGGTATGATGATTTAACACCTGAAGAGAGAAAAAAACTTGAGGAGTACTGGGGGCCGCGCACTCCATGGCTTGGTCAGAATTAATAGATTAACTCGCCTGTGGTTGTAACGGGTTGTTTTTGAGCTGAAAAGCTTTAAGGTATATGTGGGTTTTATTGTAGACATACAGGCTGACCGACAATTTTCATCTGACGAACTAAGGCTCAAATACTCAATTTCTCTGTAAATAAAGAAGGTCAATTCTCTCCTTTTCTATTTACTGGATTCCATTTTGAGCCAATATTCGAATTCAGATATTTTGAAATAGCTGAAGTATATATTTTGAAGTTCTATAATGAAGTTTGTCAACTGAAAACCTCTCTCCACTGAAGGGATCACTTGGTGAAGTGGCAATGAAAAAGCTGTTTCTTAAAAACTGGAGAGATATGAAAAGCCGTAAAGCTCAGTTCGGAGCTTTTATTGTGCTGGTAGCGCTTGGTGTAACAAGCTACGTATCTTTTATTTCAGGTTATCTCAACTTATCCGCCTCCACCGAATTTGCCTACGAAAAACTGAAGTTTGCTGACTTTTCCACAAAAGTTTTTAGTGTACCAAAAACAATTGTTGAAAAAATCCAATCCATTAGGGGAGTTAAAGCCGTCCAGGGTCGTTTAATTATCGATACAGGTCTTTATATAAGTGATGAAGACCAGGCACAAGCTAGAATTATAAGTATACCCGTAAGTCAACGTCCTCAAGTAAATGATCTTCTGATCGAAAAGGGCAGCTACCTTAAAGGCAAGGCCAAAAATATATGTTTGCTCGAGAAACACTATGCAGAAGAAAGAGGGGTAGAGCCTGGCGATATAATCAAACCTTTAGCTTATGGTGCAAAAAAGGAAGTTGTTGTTGGAGGTATTGTTACAAGTCCTGAATATTTTTATGCCATCAGTAGTAAAGGGGAAATTCCTACACCTGGAGGATTTGCCATTATCTTTATGGCTCAAAGTGAAGTAGAGAGACTGTTTAAAAAATCCCCATCATATAATGATATCTCGGTTCTTCTTGAAAAAGGTGCAAACAGTGAGGAAATTATTGAAAAAGCAGAAGATATTTTGGATACTTACCAGGTAATCGAAACTATTAAAAAGGAAGACCAACCCAGTAACTTTTCCATTCAAGAAGAGATAAGAGGAAACCAGACTTTTGCTTATATAATGCCTTTTGTTATTCTTGTCATCGCCTCTTTATCACTTTTTATTGCGCTCTCGAGATTGGTCCAATCCCAAAGAGGGGAGATTGGGCTGGCTAAAGCCTTAGGTTACCACAACTGGCAAATCCTCCTCCATTACCTTGTTTTTGCATTGTTGATAGCTGCTGGTGGTTTTATTATCGGATTTATTCTGGGCAACTATTTTGCCATAGAGATACTCCAATTATATATTGAGCTAATGGGAATTCCCTTTTTAAAACATCAGATACATCCTGAATTAATCATCGGTTCAATGCTGATGAGTGGAATAACCTGCATACTCGCCGGTATTGTACCAGCCTATGCATCAGCCCGAATACCTCCAGCTCATGCCATGCGGGCTGATCCAAATATAAGTCTTGCCAAAGGACGCAAGCCGTTTATCGAAAGAATCATAGGGGGCATACTACCTTTGCCATTTACTATTAAAATACCGTTAAGAAATGTATTTAGAGCAAGAAGACGGAGCTTTTATACCGTTGTTGGAATCTCCTTTGCTTTGATCCTAACTGTATCTACCTGGGCAATGTTTGACTCTATGAATTATTTATTTGATTTTACGTTTAATGAAGTGGAAAAGTGGGATATTGTAGCTGGATTTAGTCAAAATTTTTCACTCAATCAGATTAATCAGGTGGAAAGCTGGAAAGGAGTAAAGAGAGTTCAAACAGCACTTGTGATACCAGCCGAGCTTAAGGCAAATGGCAATAAATATGAAACGAGTATCACAGCAATGGATTCAAAAGCAGATTTCCATGGTTTTGATATATCTGAAGGATACAAAGCTGAAAAGGTCCTGGAAATGGGCGGGGTTATCCTTCCCCCTGTTGTAGTAGATAAACTTAAATTAGAGGTGGGAGACAGTCTTAGAATAGAGACACCCTATATTAAGAATCGCGAGCTAACGTTCAGGTTCTTAGCGGTTAGTGAAGAGATGCTGGGAGCCCCTGTCTATACCAGTATAGAGCAGGGCCGAAAACTTATTAGGGCACCTAACGTTTATAACTCTATGTATCTTGATATTGATCCTAAAGAAGCTCAGGCAATCAAGAAAAAGCTCTACGAAATTCCCGGGGCAACAGCGGTTATGGTAAAGCAGAAGCTTATTTCCCAATTGGAGGAGCTGATGGCGTTTAGCTATACCTTTTTTGGAATAATGCTGGGTTTCGCATTTATCATGGCATTTGTAGTAGTTTATAATACGTTCACTACAAACATTCTGGAACGGCTACGGGAAATTGCCACCATGCGGACTATTGGAGAAGACCGCTGGCACTTGGCTATAGCCATTACTTTGGAGAATCTGTTTTTAGCCTTAGCTGGAATCCCACTTGGTCTTTGGCTGGGAGTACAGACTGCAAACCTCCTTTTTGAGTCGTTTTCAAGCGAGGCTTTTACGCTCAAAGCCATTATCTATCCTCAAACTTATTTCTTAGTTGTTGGTAGCATCCTTATTGTCCTGCTTCTTTCGGAGATCCCACCGATTAGAAGGGTCTTCCGCCTTGACCTGGCTGAATCAACTAAGATTTTTGAATAGTTGTTTTCTGCCATAGAGGAGATTAACTCGACATAGACACAGAGGGATCATATCTTTACAGACTGAGCGAGAATGCTAAAANNCATTGGCTGAGCCGCAGGCGATGGCAGGCGTTCTCGAAATAAAATTAAATATAATAATCGACACGCTCGGACTAAAGTTAAATATAGGAACCGATAAGCTCAAACCATAAAAATTCTTATTCTCGATCAGCATGTTTAATCTTAACAGGATTTTTAACCGTCTTAATTATCTATTGCACAAAGATATGTACCTCTTTTTGCTCTTTCCTGTTTGGCTTTGTTTATCAAAAACAAAAAAGTCGAGAGAGTCGAGTATTTCGGCCTCTTCGACCTTTTATTTTCCCCAGGTTTGAATAAGGAGAGTTTGGTAGCGGGGACTGGATTTGAACCAGTGACCTTTGGGTTATGAGCCCAACGAGCTACCAGACTGCTCCACCCCGCGATGAAACCTTTCTTAAGTTGTTATAGAGCCATTAATCTTACACAAACTTCTGATGCTAATCCAAAATTATTATAACATATTAGTGAGCGAAGAGGTCAAGGTGTTGTTGATTATGGTCTGCTATAATTGACAAGAAAACAGATATTACTGCAGTTCATAGAGTTGAAATTGGAGTGTAGACTTTGAATTTAGACAATTGGCTAAGGGAAAATACTTTCCATCATACGGAATTTTCGGATCTGACCGAGCTCGTAAGGATGAAAGAGGAACAGGGTCTAAAGATCAGCTTAGTGATCCCTGTTCTTAATGAGGAAGCAACGATTGGAAAAATTGTTTCTGTTATTCGAAATGAGTTAATGGAGAGACAGCCATTGGTTGATGAGCTAGCAGTAATTGATAGCGGTTCAGAAGATAGAAGCCGTGAACTTGCCGCTCTATATGGAGCTAAAGTCTACATAGCGGAGGAGATTTTACCAGAGCTGGGTTGTTCTACAGGTAAGGGGGAGAATCTCTGGAAAGCTCTTTATGTACTTGAAGGGGATATAATTGCCTGTATGGATGGGGATATCAGGAATATACATCCTAAGTTTGTTTATGGTGTTATTGGTCCTCTTATTTGTAATGAAAAAATAGGTTATGTAAAGGCTTTCTATGAGCGGCCGTTAGTAGATTCAAATAGGATTGCTCCCTTAGAGGGGGGAAGGATTACCCAGATATTAATCAAACCTCTTCTTAATATGTTCTTTCCTGAGCTTTCAAGTATTATCCAGCCCCTTTCGGGGGAATATGCGGGAAGGAGAGAAATGCTTGAAAACATTCCCTTTTCTATTGGGTATGGAGTGGAGATCGGCCTTTTAATTGACGTCTTCGCACTGTATGGACTCCCGATTATAGCCCAAGTTGATTTGGATTGCCGCATACATCACAATCAAGACCTTGAAGCTCTAGAGCGCATGTCGTATGGAATTTTACAGACTTTCTTTGAGAGGAGTAAGAAGTTCGGCAAGATAAAAATGGATATCAATTTGTCCTCGCAATACTGGCAGACAATAAAAAGGGGAAATGAATTGATTTTTAAGAAATTTGAGATACAGGAATTCTCAAGGCCTCCCATGTCAACGGTTAAGAGTTACAGAGAAAGATTTAAGAAGCTGGAAGATATTAAAAAATAGTGGTTGGGGAGCAATGCTAACCAATTGTTTCTTTATCACTTCTGGAATACAGTATTAGCTGGTTCGACTTAGCTCAATTCTCAATCAGCTAAAGCATCTTCGTTGCATTTTTTCAATCTTGGTGTATATTTATTCTAAAATTAAGGATCGACGGAATATGGTTGCCTGGCAATATAGAGAGCGTGGATATATAGATGGTTCGAGATGCAAAAGTAGAAATGCCCAGGCCGTGGTTCAAAGGGAAATTTTGAAAATAATTGAGAAAGTAAATATTTCTACTGAAGGAGGCGCTAATGCAGGAAAAGAAGGTGGTTATATACACAACATCTACTTGACCATATTGTAAGTTAGCGAAAAAGTTTTTTCGTGAAAATAGCATTGAATACGAAGAACATGATGTTTCTATAGATGTTCAAGCGCGGAAACAGATGATTGAAAAGTCTGGGCAGTTGGGCGTTCCAGTTATAACTGTAAACAGCGAGATAGTTATTGGGTTTGACAAGAGCAAGTTGAAGCAGTTACTGGGTATCAAATAGAGCGCAAAATTCAAAGTTCAAGATGCAAAATGACAGTCCAAAATGCAAAAAGATTCAGAAAGTTTGAAGAGTGTATTATAGCTTATTATGGCTAAAATATTTTGGATTTTAATCTGCAATTTTGATTTTTACTTTTTAATTTTTGCGTTTGAAGGTTTGAAGAAAGTACACTTTGAATTTCCAATCAAGAAGGCAAGCTTAGTATATTGAAATCACAGGAACCCATAAGAATTCTTGCCATCGATGTTGGTGGAATAACACAGGATATTCTGATTTATGACAGCGCAGAGGTAATGGAAAACTGTGTTCAGCTTATTATGCCTTCTCGCACTGTCATGTTGAGCAAGCGTATTACAAAAGCAACTGAGGCAGCGAGGTCCATTTTTTTAACAGGAAATCTTATGGGTGGAGGAGCTTGTGTGCGTGCTATCAGAAAGCATATTGAGATGGGATACAAGGTGTATGCTACTCCATTAGCGGCAAAGACTATTAAAGATAACCTGAAGAGAGTTGAGGCTTTGGGGGTGGTAATTACAGAGGAGGCACCAGAAGAAGCTGAACATATAGAGACAAGGGATGTTGACTTGAATGCTCTTAGTGGGGCAGTAGCTCCTTTTGGGGTCGAATTGCCTAAAAGCTGTGCCGTAGCAGTTCAGGATCACGGGGAGAGTCTTGTGGAGAGTAACCGGAAGTTCCGTTTTAAATACTGGCAGAAATTTGTGGAAAGTGGAGGAGATATTGCCGATCTCGCATTCTGGAAAATACCTCAAGTATTTACCCGTATGAAAGCTGTGCAAGCTGATGCACCTGGAGCAATGATTATGGATACCGGAGCAGCAGCTATCTGGGGTGCGCTTGAAGATCCTAAGGTATCCAAATACACTGATGAAGGATTAGTTATTGTCAATATCGGCAATCAGCATACAGTTGGTGTGTTGCTTCAAAGCAGAAGAGTGTGGGGGCTGTTTGAGCATCATACCGTATTTATGACTTCGGAAAAGTTAAGTTATTATGTCACCCGGTTGAGAAAAGGTAAGCTTAACAATCAGGAGGTCTTTGGGGACGGTGGACATGGTTGCGCAATTTCCAAAGAGCTACCTGGAGAAGTAGAATTTGAATTTACCGCTGCAACTGGACCTCGGCGTGCACTGGCAGAGGACCTTGGCTATTATCTCGCAGCTCCCTACGGCGATATGATGCTTACAGGATGTTTTGGCCTGGTTGCGGCATTTAGGGAAACCAAAAATAGAGGGACCCGGGATACATAATCCAGGTATTTGCGAGTCAAAATAAAAAAGTAAAATATAAGTTTTCAGTATTGTTATAGTTAACTAAGCGTTTTATTGTTATTTGAAAACTTTAAACGGTTAATTCAGATGCACCTACATGGACAAATTCTTATAGGGACAGCCCTTGTGGTTGTCCGAACGGACAGAGATACCTGCCCGCCATTGACTGCCCGCCATTGACTCCGTCTTCAGGTGATTGTAGGCGGGCGGCTTCAGGCGCTGGCAGGCGGGAACTCTGCACCTATGATTTCTTAACTTCTTTACAAAAAAGACCTTTTTAAATTTGATATTATACTATCCATAAAGAGCTTTTTAGTACTTTTACGTTCAGCTGAGTTGATATTTTCAGTTTTGATATTTTGTGATCTGAGAAAAGAACAGGTGCGTGGTTTTGAGAGGTGTTGAAAAAGAAATGAGTGAGATACCCAAAGCAGAATTTGGTATAGTTGGGGGTTCCAGTACATTCTCCCTGCAATTTCCGGAGGAGATAGATCAAGAGACTATTAAGGTGCTTGAGGATGATATTAGCTTTGATACTCCCTACGGTAGGAGTCCAAAGTTCAAACTTTTGGAATGTGAGGGCGACTCAAAACGAAAGGCACTGTCTGCCAAAATGCACGGCTGGCGGAGAGGAACAAGCCGAAAGGAGAGTTCTCTACAGCTATTTTGGGTGTTTAAGGAAGCAGGAGTCAGGAAAATTGTGGCGGAGGGTGGCGTGGGAAGCATAAACCCTCTTCTTAATACTCGAGATTTGATCCTTCCACATGATTTTATAGATTTTACGCTGAGACGGGATGTACATCTCTTCAATGATTATCTAGTAATTATGAGAAATCCTATATGTTCTCAGATTCATAAAGTTTTACTTGAGGCCGCCTCGAAATATTATCATAAAGGAAATGTATATGAGCGTGGTATTTATGCAGTTACTGAGGGACCCAGATTCGAGAGCGCTGCTGAAGTTATGATGCTAGGGAAATGGGGGGCGGATGTTGTCGGCCAGAGTTTAGCTCCAGAGGTTTACCTGGCAAGAGAGATAGGTGCTTGCTATGCAGGTATCTATATGGTGGTAAATTATGCGGAGGGTATAATCACACCCTGGTCTCATGAAGAATTAAGGGACATCTTTCTTCTTTGAAGAAGCAGAAAATATAGGAAAAATTCTCGTTCATGCACTGCAAAAGCTTGATCCCGTTCAGGATAAATGTCACTGTCTTACTTTAAAAAAACCAACTTTGCTTAAAGATAGTTGACGGTTGACAGTTCACAGTAGGCAGCAGGGTCCTAAGCTAACCTTATCATACATTAGATATGTTAAGTGTTTAATATTGCTTGATTGGCAATGACTAGTGAATATATAAAACTAAAAATCAAATCTCAAAAATTCACAGCCACAACTTAAAATTCGAAGCTCAAATATAATGAAGCTGTACCTGTTCTTTGTTACCCTTATTATATTTGCTTTGATTTTTGCATTTTAAGTTTTTAGACATTTGCCATTAGCTATTTCTTTTCTAAAATACTTCCAATATTTCGTATAGGGTATTTCTCTTTGCCGGAATAAGCCCGATTTCTTTAATAGAGCTAATCATTTCCTCTTTCGACATTTTGAAACTGACACCGGTTGCCCTTACTACGTTTTCTTCAATCATAGTGCTTCCTAAATCATTGGCTCCGAAAGCGAGGGCAATTTGCCCAATCTTTCTACCCTGAGTAACCCAGGATGCTTGTATATTGGTAATATTGTCCAAGAATATGCGGGATATTGCCAGAGTCCTAAGATAATCAGAGGAAGAAGTAGACGAACAATTCAAACTTGTATGTCCAGGCTGAAAAGTCCAGGGGATAAAGGCGGTAAATCCCTTTGTCTTATCTTGAAGGTTCCTTATCTTTTGCAGATGTTCTATACGGTGTCTGTAAGTCTCAATACTACCGAACATCATTGTAGCTGTAGTAGGCATATTCAGGCTGTGAGCAGTTTCCATCACTTCCAACCACTGATTGCTGTCAATCTTACCGGGACTGATGTAATGACGTACTTCATCTGCCAGTATTTCTGCTCCTCCTCCCGGTAGTGAGTCAAGTCCTGATTCTTTTAACTGTTCCAATACCTGCTCGTTTTTCAGACCGGACACTCTGGAAATATGCACTATTTCGGGTGGAGAGAATGAATGTAGGTGGAGCGAGAAACTTGTTTTAATGTTTCTCAATAACTCAGTGTAATAATCTATACCCAGGGAAGGATGGAGACCTCCCTGCAGCATAATCTGTGTAGCACCGAGATCCACCGCCTCCTTTATTTTTGCAAAGATCTCCTCTTTGCTTAAAAGATAGGCTTCGGAATTGCTTTCCGGTCTGAAGAAGGCGCAGAATTTACATTGAGAAACACAGATGTTAGTGTAATTTATGTTGCGGTCTATAACGAAAGTTGCCATACATTCGGGATGATGTCTTTTGCATATTTGCGATGCCGCTAATCCCAAACTAAGCAAATCTGCTTTTTCGAAGAGAAATAAAGCCTCTTCTTCAGTAAGCCTTTTATTTTTCAAAGGTTTTTGTAAAATTCTCAAAAGATCTTTCATTGCAGCTCAGAGATAAAATTTAGAGGAGCTGTTTTCTTTACGAAGCCCAGATCTTGAGCCTTTTGGAAGAACAAGTTTAAGCCTTCCTGGTAAGGGGCAGAAAAATCAAAATGCAGGGTTTTGAAGTAGCTCTTCAAGAACAAAGAAGAAAATGGCTCCCAGTCTGAGGCATACTTGGCAATCTGGTTAAGATGTTTTTGCGAATATTCCATTGATCCGAGTAATGCCCGGAAGGTTCTTTCAAGCAATTCAGGTTCTTTTTCTGCAAACTCATTGCGTACTGCCCAAACAGCGTATACCATCTTTTTTCCTGAAAATATTTGCCATTCTTTTCCCAAATCATATTTTAATAAGGTACCTCTTAAATGCCGCGCCCTAAGTGCATCATCTCCTATAAGCAGGGCAGCGTCGGCTTCTCTCAGCATTTGAGGAAGATCAGGAGGGCATTCAAAATAAAAGGGTGTAATTTTATATTGATAGTGAAGAATTATTTTAAGCAGTATCTGCGACGTAGCTGAAGTATTTGTAAGAGCAACCTGCTTATGGTCAAGCTTCTCAACGGGTATTTTGCTTACCAGAAGTATGCTCTTAACGTCCCCATCAGAACTTACGGAAAGTTTTGGTAGAAGCTTTAGTTTCTGGTAATACCGGCAGTATTCAATGGCCGGTATGGGTGCGAGATCAAGTTTCCCATCTATTAGAAACTGTGAAAGTTCACGAGGAGCTCCCTTTACGAGCTCAACATTTAAAAGCACATCATTTTTAACCAATCCGTAGTATAAAGGCAGGAGATTTAAAAATTGAATATGGCCCACGCGTGGCCGTCTATGTGTATCCCGTATCATTTCTGCGCGTTTATTACAAGCTGAAAAATCAAAAGCCTAACGGATTATTTTGCTTTTTGAAGAGTCAGATATTCAAGTGACCGGAGAGGATAATATTCAGAAACAGGAGCTTGCTATCTTAACTTCTAATTACAGCTGATTTACTTGTAGACCTTTATAACATTGTATAAAGTATCTCTTTCCATAGGTGTCCTTCCGGCGTCTTTAATCAGCTTGATAAGTTCCTCCTTTTCAATAGCTTGAGAGGTCTCTGCCCCTGCCGCATGTGTTATCTTTTCTTCCACAACAGTTCCGTCCATATCATCCACACCGCAGGCAAGAGATATTTGGGCGAGTTTTGGTCCAATCATAACCCAGAAAGCTTTGATATGATCAAAGTTATCTAAAAGAAGCCGTGATATAGCTAGCGTCTTTAAATCATCGTATCCGCTGGTAAAATCCAAATCAGAAAGCTCGGTGTTTTTAGGATGAAAAGCAAGAGGAATAAAAGCCTGAAATCCACCGGTCTTATCCTGCAGCTTTCGAAGCTTGAGCATGTGATCTACTCTTTCCTCAACTTTCTCGATGTGTCCATATAGCATAGTAGCGTTAGAGCGAATTCCTAAACTATGTGCAGTTTCCATTATATCTAGCCAGCGCTTCCCGCTGATTTTATTCGCCCAGGCCTTTTTTCTTGTCCTATCGCTGAAAATTTCTGCACCGCCACCAGGTAAACTGCCAAGCCCTGCCTCTTTTAATTGACTCAGCACTTCTTCAATGCTCTTATCGCTGATTTTGGAGAAGTGGTCTATCTCTACAGCTGTGAATGCCTGAATATGAACTTCCGGCTTCATCTTTCTAATTTCCGAAATCATTTCCAGGTAGAAGCTAAAAGGCAAATCAGGATGAAGCCCCCCGACTATATGAAGTTCAGTTATATCGGGAGAGGATTCCTGTACTTGTTCTAGAATTTCCTCCATCGTCATAACGTAGGCATCTGAATCATGCTCATCTCGGCTAAAGGCACAGAATTTACACCTATTTATACATATATTCGTGGGGTTGATATGACGATTTGTGACAAAGAAGACGTAGTTTCCAGTTTTCCTTTCTTTTACTTGGTTCGCGAGATAGGCAATCTGAAGAAGATCGTGGCTCTTAAAAAGCTTAATTCCATCTTCTCTGTTAAGCCTTTTCCCTTCAAGTATCTTTTGCGCAATGTCTTCAATACTGCGGTCGGTAAACAGGCTCTTTAGCTCTTGATATGAACTGAGAGTTCGCGTTGTCATTATGCCTCCAGAAATTAAAACTATTATAGCTTCTTTTATTGCAATCTTAAACCCCTGACCAGCAAATTGAAAAAAGATGAGTTTGTTTATAAAATAAAGCAGTACTGAGATTCGTTCACCGTTCACCGTTCGCGGTTCACTATTTACTGTTCACCGTTCTCTGTTCACAGGCCGCAGTTGAAATCTGTATATTACATAGACAAAGCTAATTGGATTATAAAGGAAATAGGTTGACACATTTTGCTCAGGCAAAGCAGTCGAAGACA